>Ga0233424_10000265_pt1 | contig 71222 bp, 97 predicted proteins | sample Watercolumn_Towu_FD_181011 | JGI IMG/M metagenome (GOLD analysis project Ga0233424, IMG submission 181011) | Freshwater microbial communities from Lake Towuti, South Sulawesi, Indonesia - Watercolumn_Towuti2014_125_MG | ecosystem: Environmental > Aquatic > Freshwater > Lake | place: Indonesia... | reverse complement strand
AACTCTTTTAATTTTGCATTCGCGTCTTTCTAGAATAATCATGCCTGTAAGATATAGTCCAATCATTGGGCCAGAGATAAACCACATTGTAACTCCACTTCCGTCAGGAGTCACCGCAGCACCTATTATTATCAGCGCAACTATGGCGTATCGAATATTGTTTCTCCAAAATCTAGCATCTGTCAAGCCAGATGCAGTAGCTGCATACATTATCAAAGGAAGCTGAAATGCGACTCCAAACGCGAGTAAAAATTGGAGTACAAATGTGACAAAGTCCATCACATTTAGGAATGTGACCAGTCCAGATGATTCCCCGTATTGGTACAAAAAGTCAAGCATGAACGGTATGACCGTAAAATACGCAAATGTGGCACCAGTCACAAATAATAGCATTGCAGGAACAGCAACTCGCTTTATAGAATGAATTTCTTTATCAGAAAATGCTGGCGCAATGAACTTGGTTAATTCTCTAACTATGATTGGCATTGACAAAACAATACCCACTAAAGCAGCAACATAAACTTGGGCGTAAAATGCCTGACCTGGTGCTGTTTGAATTAGCTGCACCGTTTCTGGAACCAAAGTTGCTTTCATGTGATTTGTGATTTGAGCTGCCAGATTGTGCATCGGGTCTGGATATGGATAATACATCTTGATACCGTTATACAAAAATGGAATTGCTCTAAATGATAACAAAAAGACGATTATTGCGCCAACTGCAATTATTATTCGTGTGATTCTGTTTTTGAGTTCTGAGAGATGCGCATAGATTCCTTGCAATTCTGACATGTTATGGTATTACATCAAAACGCTATTTAGGTTGCGTCTAATGCTTGCCTGGAATTGGCAATAGTTTCGCGTCTGCAAGGCCTGATTTTTTTCTCTCCTCTTCGGAGATATCTGCAAACTCGATTGAAATTGATGCTTTGAGTGCAAATTTAGCCTCTAACTGTTTTGCTAGGCCCCCAATTTCTTTGGCAGAATAGAATTCTTTGGAGCCAACAAGGAAAATACGTTCGCCCTTTTCTTTTTGTTCGCCACCAAATTTGTCTTTGAGGAATTTTATTGCTTCATTTACGGTGTCTTTTTTGACATTATTGTGATACATCGTAATTCCCTTAATGGAGTCATAATCCCAAGGAGTGCCATTTCTGTACTGGAACACTCCTACAAATATTGCGTCTTCTTCTGGTTCATGAACTCCTTTGATTTCCCAGTTCAGAACTTTGACTGGATCAAAATCTGCTTTTTCCATTTCGTCTGATGTTATTTTCCAGTATCTGTGACGAACGCTCATTTGGCTTTTGTCTGATGATGTACTATAAAATTACTACTGATTACACAATTCATTATATTACAGCACAATTCCAGTTCAAGCAATGCCTCTGTTTGAAGTTCAGGTAATGATTGAAAACAAAGCAGGTATGAATGATCCCGAAGGAGACACAATACTAAATGATCTAGTCCTAAAAGGAAATAATGTCTCTGTCAAAAAAATCCGTTCTGCTAAAATGCTCAAATTCCAAATTACATCAAACACAAAACAGGCAGCAGAAACCGCTGTCAAAAAAATCTGTGACGACTTGAGAATCTATAATCCAATGGTAAGCAAGATAACCCTTTATGCAAAACCAGTCTAGTCTGTTTTTATCGATTTTACAGTTTCCTCAATGAGTAGTTTGCTTCGTAGATGGGCTGCCAAGTCAGTTTGGGTTATGACTCCAGCAAGTTTTTGCCCTTCTAGGACAACTAGCCTTCGAATTTTGTTGTTTAGCATTTTTTGCACAGCATCTTCTATCGTAGTGGTTGGCTCTACCCAACGAAACTTGAGCGACATTATTTCGCCTACGGTTACTTCGGAGGCTCGCTTGTCATTGATTATGAGTTTTCTAACATAATCTGCCTCAGATAGTATTCCAACCGGGTTTTGACCTTCTGTGACTACTAGGAACGAAATGTCTTTTTCTTGGAGTAGTTTCGCTGCCTCCAAACATGATCTTTCCTTTGATATTGTGACTACATGCTTATTCATTATGTCACGGATATATGCCATATTTGTGGATGAAAAAATTCCAGATAAAAAACATTTGTGATGTATTTTGTTTACAACTGTTCAACAAGTGATTTTGCGGTTGCTTTGATTTAATAACCGCAAAACATACAATGGAATTGTGAAGGTCGGCGTAGTCGTATTTCCGGGAAGTAACTGCGATCGCGACATGTATCATGTTTTACAAGATGTCTTCAAGCTGGATGTAAAGTACTTCTGGCATGAGGACAAACTGCCAAAAAACTTGGATGCTGTGGTTTTGCCTGGCGGATTCTCATACGGCGACAGATTACGTGCTGGTGTCATTGCAGCGCACAGTCCAGTTATTTCAGATATTAAAAAAATGGCAGACAAGGGATTGCCGGTTTTAGGTGTGTGTAATGGCTTTCAAATTCTGGTAGAATCTGAGTTGCTTCCTGGCGTTTTACTCAAAAACACCTCATTGAATTTTATGTGCCAGTGGACAGAATTAATAGTAAAAAACAACAAAACTCCGTTTACATCAAAATTCAAGTTAGGACAAAAAATCCCAATCCCAATCGCAAATGGAGAGGGACGATATTACATTGACAAGGAAAATCTGGCTAAACTAAAAAAAAATAACCAAATTGTTTTCCAATATGGAAACAACATCAACGATTCTGTCTTTGATATTGCAGGAATATGCAACAAGGAAGGAAATGTTGTAGGGATGATGCCTCATCCAGAACGTGCAGTTGAGCCTGAAATTAACCCAAAAGACTGTGCTCCATCAAACATGATCTTTCAATCATTGATTGCTACGATTGGTGCTAGAAAATGAGTCTGCAAAAAGAAGAACTCGAATATTTATCCAAAAAAATCGGCAGGCAACCAAATGACACTGAACGACATATTGTAGCAGCAGAATGGTCAGAGCATTGCTCTTACAAGTCTTCAAAAATCCATCTAAAAATGCTGCCAAACAAGGGAGCGCGAGTAATACACGAAAAAGGATACGATTCGGGAGTGTTGGATGTTGGTGATGGCTATGTTGTTACTGTGCACATTGAATCTCACAACCATCCATCTGCAGTTGAACCATATGGTGGTGCAGCTACTGGAGTTGGCGGAGTAATCCGAGATATCTTGTCAGCTGGAACAAGACCGATTGCATTGCTTGATGGGCTGAGATTTGGTGATATTTCAAAAGACTCTCACGCAAAATGGCTTTTCAAAAACGCAGTGACTGGAATTGCAGATTATGGCAATTGTTTAGGAATTCCAACTGTTGGTGGCGAAGTAGAGTTTGACAAATGTTATTCTAATTATGCACTAGTAGATGTTGCGTCCGTTGGATTTGGAAAAAAAGAACGACTAATCAAAAATCACGCAAATGCTGGCGATGTAGTCGTACTGATGGGTGGTTCAACTGGCCGCGATGGAATCGGCGGCGCACAATTTGCGTCTGATTCTCTAGAAACCGAAGACCGTTCTGCAGTACAAATTCCAGATCCATTCATTGAAAAATTAATCATAGAGGCGACACTGGAGGCACGAAATCAAGGACTAATCAAAGCAATCAAGGACTTGGGTGGAGGCGGATTATCATGCGCAATTTCAGAGACTGCTGATGCTATGGGTGTTGGCATAGAGCTTGATGTGACCAGAGTTCACACAAGAGAATCAAACATGAATCCTGCAGAAATCATGACCTCAGAATCACAAGAAAGAATGCTTGTAATCACAGATAAGAAACGACTGCCAAAACTGCAGCAGATTTGCAAAAAGTTCCGAGTCAGTTGTTCGGTGATTGGCAAAGTGACTGGCAATAAAGTCATGAAAGTAACTAATAACAAAACCATCTTGGCATCAATGCCTGCAGAAATTGTTGCAAATGCACCTCTTCTGAACAGGCCAGCAAAAGAACCTTCATATCTAAAACGACTCAAAAACAAAAAGCAACCCGCGCCGCCAAAAGATCTCTCCAAAACGATCCTTACGTTACTTTCCAGTCCGAACATAGCAAGCAAAATTTGGGTTTATGGCCAATACGATCATGAGGTTGGAATCCGAACTGTAGTCAAGCCGGGTTCTGATGCGGCAGTACTAAGGCTAGATAATGGAAAATATCTTGCAGTGAAAATTGATGGAAATCCAAAGCACTGTTATTTGGATCCAAAAAATGGCGCAATGGGCTGCTTTGAGGAAGCGTGCCGAAATGTTGTATGTACTGGCGCCACCCCAATTGGAATGGTTGATCATTTGCAATTTGGCAATCCAGAAAACCCAGAAATCTTTTGGACATTCTTAGAATCATTAAAAGGCATAACAGAATTTTGTAAACACTTTGAAATTCCATGTGTTGGTGGAAAGGTTAGTCTGTACAACGAGACACCGCAAGGCCCAATCAAGCCAACTCCACTGATTGGTGTTTTAGGCCTAATTGACAAGACACTGCTTAAACCACAAAAAATAGAGTCTGGTGATGCTTTGATTATTGTAGGCACAACAAAGAATGAGCTTGGAGGCTCTGAATATTACGAACACATTCACGATTTTATCGGAGGAAATGCTCCAAAAATCAATCTAGCAGAATCCAAGAAAAACATGGATTCTGTATTGCAAGTAATTCGGAGTGGCCAAGTAAAGGCTGCCCATGATTGCTCAAAAGGAGGCTTGGCAATTGCAATATCAGAATTGTCAATAACTAACAATATTGGATGCGCTATATCATTAGAAAAAATTCCGCAAGAAAAGCTAGACTACACAAAATTACTGTTCTCTGAGAGTCATTCTAGGTATTTACTTGTGGTTGACAAATCCAAACTAAATTCTGTCCTGTCGATACTCAAAAAGAAAAATGTAGCATCTTCTCATATTGGCACATTTCAGGGAAATGAAATCCTGTTTTCTGACAACAAAAAACCGGTTGCCAAACTAAGAGTTGATAAGGCACATGAAAAGTGGTTTAATTCATTGAGGGATCTAGTACTACATGCCTAAAGTAAAAGAAAACTGCGGCGTAGTTGGGATTTTCAGCAAAGATGGCTCAAATGTTATACCAATGGTAATCGATGCATTACGTGCATTACAACACCGAGGCCAAGAAGCGTGGGGTATTGCGGTTCCAAACAAAACTCCAGTAAAAAGACTCGGATTGGTTTCTGCAGCGTCATCGGAATTTCAAAAAATAACTGAAGAATATGCATCTCCTGCAGCAATTGGTCATGTCAGATATTCAACTGTTGGAAGAAGTAGTCTAGAAAATGCACAACCGCTCAAAGTAAAAGATCTGTGTATTGCACATAATGGTACTATAGCTAATGTTGCAGAATTAGCAAATATGGTTGGTGGATGTACGTTTACTCCTCAAAATTCTAGTGATACCATGATTGCAGCACAACGCCTAGTCTCACTAATGTCTACCAATGGTAAGCTTGGTGCAGCATTATCAATTCTTAAAAACGAGATGGCTGGCTCGTATTGCTTTACTTTTGTTTCTGATGATAATGCAGTTTATGCCGCACGAGACCCACGAGGATTTAGACCAATGGTCTTAGGCTCCAAAGAGGAAGACCAAGTATCAATAGTAGCATCCGAGTCATCTGCATTATCTGCGATTGGAGCCAAACTAGTCAGAGATGTTGTACCTGGAGAGCTGCTCAAATTTAGCAAAGACGGCATGGAATCCGAAATGTTCTCAGAGGCAAAACAACGCTCACACTGCTCATTTGAATTTACATATTTTGCACATCCAACATCAAAGATGGAAGGCACAAACATCTACATGGCAAGAAAAAGAATAGGCCAATTCTTAGCAAAAAAATTCCCAATCAAAGATGCAGATCTAGTAATTCCAGTTCCAGATTCTGCAAGGCCTGCAGCATTAGGATATGCGCAAGAACTCAACATAACGTTTGATGAAGGATTGCTCAAAGATAGGTATAGCAAAAAGGGGCCACTACGTAGCTTTATTGAACCACATCAATCCGACAGAGTGGAAATCAATCGATGGATTATACCAATTAGTGAAATCATAAATGGAAAACATGTTATAGTAATAGATGACAGCCTGGTTCGCGGTACCAGCTCAAAAGCAATAATCAAAGCATTACGACGTGCGGGTGCAAAAAAGATCAGCATGTTAATTACATATCCTCCAATCAAATATCCTTGCTATGCAGGAATTGATTTTCCATCACAGGACGAGTTAGCAACAGGCGCAAATCAAGACGGAACAGAAGAACAAATTATTGAAAAAATTCGCAATGACATTGGTGCAGATTTTCTAGGGTATAACGATGCACAAAACCTTGCAAATGCCGTGGGAATCCCACATGGTTCAATGTGTTTTACGTGCACTACTGGAAACTATGAAACTCTGGGGATTAAACCACAGTTTAAAACACGTGAAGAGATGAAAGGAGAATAATCATGGAAATAGCCTTTGTTTTAGTAAAGTGTGAAACCGCGCATGAAATGGATGTAATGCGTGAATTACTAAAAATCGCCGGCGTAAAAGAAGCTCATGGGACATATGGTATGTATGATGTTTTCGTCAAAGTAGTTGGAGACAGCCACAAACAAGTATCAGACATCATTACAAAACAAATCAGAAAAACAAAGAATGTTGTATCGACTACAACATTATCTACAATTCCTGAACAAGGCGGAAAATAATCTTAATAGTTAGTTTTACCAAATTTACTTTGTGGGCTCGTACAAATTTCTATTAATTGGAGCAATTGCAGCAATCGCAATTATTGGAGTTTTAATCACACTATCATTATCAAAAGGCATAATCTCTACTCAAGAATATCAAATTGACGTGGATCCATTCAAGGACCCACAAAATCTCTTTGTTACCGCACGAGTAATGATCCAAAACACTGGTTCAAAGCAGCTTACGAACATTATGGTGAATTTTGGTGATGGTGATACGCAGCCTCTTGGGATTTTGGAGCCAGGACAGAAGGTAATTCTTTCTCCACCTGAGAATAATTCCTTACAACAAGTAATAGTTACTGCAGATAACGGCATAGCTGTATCCAAAGAATACAGAATTCCGCCTAAAATGGTTGGAATGATGGGAAGTTAAGTCCAGGCTTTTTTATCTTTTTTCCAGACTTGTATATCATCTACATAGACGTGGTCATCGTAGTCAAACACTGTATGCCATTTTTTATCATGCGGCAGCATTTTATCTAGTTCTTTGACATTTTTGTTTGTCGGGTATTTGTTTGTGAGTGCACCCCATTTCATGTTTGGGATCCTTGGCATTACATCGTTTATGTCGCGCATATTGCCTTGTTTGAAAGTCTATTGATAAATTTTTGTATGGTTGTGTTGAGAAGGCTCAATTAACTAGTCAATGATTTTCTTTTCTTTATAATAATCATTGTAATTGATATGGCAATGCCTATTATCGCAGATATGATGTATTCTATTGGCAATCCAATTCTTTGTGGTTGTTCAGCATTTTGTTCTGTAATAGCCGCAGGAATTATTCGATAAATCACACCATCCGATAACGAGACAATGTACAAAAATCCATCTGGCCCACGTTCAATATCTGTGGAACAGCCAAAACCATTTCCAAGTACTATCTCGTCTGTTGATTCACCAACATTCAAAACTAAATCTGATAACTCTGGCGACTCAAAAACAAGACCAGTTCTCTCTGAATTCAAAGTGAATCTGTATAGGCTACCTGTGTTACAATCAACAACAAAAACTTTGCCTTCTTGTCCTAGTTCTTTGGTTCCAAATTCTATGGCAGTAGGAGCCACTGGCTTTTGCCAGCTAAATTCAGGCTCACTATACACATAATTTTCATATTTTGGTAATAATTCGATTTTGGTTTGATTGTTTGAAGGCCCCATAATCTCAATCCAACCACTATTGAAATTTTCTGGAACAAGATTAATTTCGTCATATTCGTCTGGTCCGTTTTCGGTATCCCATAGATTTCCAGTTAGAGGATCAACTGCTATTCCAAAACTGTTTCTTATTCCAATGGCGTAATATGGCCCTGGCGGATCAATGCGCAATATGACACTGGTATCGCTTTTCCAATCATGTGGCCTGTTTTGTAATCTCCCATAGTTTCCATTATCTCCAATTACTGCATAAACTTGACCATCAAAGTTTGTCAATGCCCCACCATTGTGATAAAAATTTTCACTTGGCAGTGTTTTCAGTAGACTTGGGTTAACAAGTTTCTCTCCATCCCAAGTGTATTTGAAAATCCTGTTTTCTATTGCTTGTCCTGCGTCAGAGTTTGCAGCAGTAAAATACAGATAGACCGTATTGCCAACAGATGTGATTCCAAGCATTCCACGTTCTCCATCTTTTGCAACTGCTACATCCAAAACTGGCTCTGGTAATAATTGTCCATCTCTTATCAGTCTAACAAGACCAGTATATCGCTCTAAAACCAAAATATCATTTCCAACAAATGCCATTGTTGTGGGGCTGTTTGGAATGCCTTGAACAAATCGTTCTACTTTTAGACTAGGATCGTATATTGTTGGACCGTTGGGTTCATCATTTCCTGTATGACTAGCAAAAGCAGGTAAAAAGGACATAGTGACACAAAGAATCAGAAATAATATTTTCACACGTTTCATTCCGAGTGCATAATTAAAAATCCATTCAAAAATTGTTATAATGGCGGTTTTGGCTCTAGATTTGAGGCTAATTGAAATTCATAGGTTCTGGCAAGGTAAAAGACGTTTATGATGTAGGAGACGGAACCCTACTTTTCAAGTTCAGCGATAGAGTGTCTGCATATGATGTCAAATTCCATGATCCAATTCCACAAAAAGGTGAGGTTTTGACCAAATTTGCAGAATTCTGGTTTAACAAATTACCGGTCAAAAATCATTTTGTAAAATCAGTCTCAAAAAATGAAATCATTGTAAAAAAAATGCAAATGATTCCAATAGAATGTGTAGTTAGGGGCTATTTTTATGGAAGCTTGATCAGCAGATGGAAAGCAGGCGAGGTAGAAATTCCTGCAGAAAGTAAAACCGAGATTGCCGCAAAGCTTCCAAGACCGATATTTGATCCAACTACTAAATCAGAACATGACGAACCAATAAACAAACAGATTGCGCTAAAACGAAAACTAGTAACCAAAGATGAATACGAGTTCTTGGAATCTAAATCTCTTGAAATCTATGATTATATGTACAAAATTGCAGATACCGCGGGATTTATTCTGGCAGATTTAAAATTAGAATTTGGCAAGCTAGATGGAGTAATAACACTGGGTGACTCTATTGGTCCTGATGAGTACAGAATGTGGCCAAAACAAACCTACTCTGTTGGCAAAATACAAGAATCATATGATAAGCAAATTCTTCGCGATTGGCTTACTGCAAATGGATATCAAAAACAATTCGAAGATGCAAGAAAAAATGGGCAAGACCCTATAGCGCCATCTATTCCATCTGAGATAATTAACAAAATGTCAAACCGTTACGTAGATTCTTATGAATTGATTTCCGGCAATAATCTCTAGGGTGCAATATCATTCCAACTCAAATTCAAAGTTAAGTCATTGCGTCATTTGCTGTTTTCAGACGTATTTTGGAATCAATGTTTCCAGATCTGCCAAAATTTTACATTTTTCAAATTACTAGTTTTATTACTAAATTCGTCAGTATGCTACTATATTCTTAGTAGCATATGTAACAAATTTAGTTTTGCTACAAAGTTTTTCATAGTGTAAAAAAGTTAATGCGATTGGACAAAAAAATGTGATGCTAGGATCTTTTAGCTTAACGTATGAAACGCAAACATCATGTCTACATTACTAGAAAAACCAATCAAGATCAACCGAGTTGTAAGTATCTCAGTTGAACACGCAAAAGCACTAGAGGATCCAGCTAGAGCAAAAATCGTAGAAATGTTGTATCACAAACAACTAACAGCAGAACAGATTGCAAAAGAACTCCAAAAAAATGGACACAATAAAGCAATCACAACAGTTCGACACCATCTAGACATTTTGAAAGATGCAGGTCTAATTGAGATAGTAAAAATTGAAGAAGTAAGAGGCGCTGTAGCAAAATTCTACGGAACATCAATCAAACTGATCTCAAACCAATCATCAAAAGATTTTGATTCCAAATATTCTTCGATGATAAAAACAACATCTGTAAAAATTGAGAAAATTCTAGAAGGTATTGCAAAAAAGCCAGCACTACAAAAAAAGTCAGAATCTAGCTACAATGAATTTGTTCTGACAGAAATCATAAATCGAGCAGTAGCAACTGTCTTAGAAAATAAGGATCTCGTCGGACAAAAAAAGATCAAATAACTTCTATAACAAACAACCCTTTTGTTTTTGGGTCTTGTAATTTTTTTATCAATTTTCTTGGAATGTCATCTGATGCTTTGTTGCATCCAATTGCCAAGGTTCTAGGACACAAAAAATTACTTTTTCTGATAACTATGTCATGAGGATTTTCTAATCTCAAATCTTCGTGGCCATGACCCTCGATCACAAATTTTTCTTCGTCAACTTGAATTGTAATTGTAATCTTTGATTCCGATCGCCGAAGTTTTTTCTTTAGTGTAGCAGGAATCTCTTTGCAGCCACAAGTTGAGCTAACTCCAACTATGCAATCACCTTGCAATGTTAGATCGGATTCTGTTGTGATTTCTATTGTTCTTGGATGAAATGCTCTCACATTGGCATGTCCAAAAAATGGAATCTCAAATCTCACGAATCACGCATGACTAGACTTAAATTAAACTTTCAAAGATTCGAAAACAGATTTGCTTCCTTCTCAACAAGGTTATGATAGAGCTATTACAATATTTTCCCCAGATGGAAGACTATACCAAGTAGAATATGCAATCGAAACAGTACGACGCGGAGCAATCGCAGTCGGAATCAAAAGTAAGGATGGTATAGTAATGGCAGTAGAGGAAAAACCGCGCAAATTACAAATTTCAGAATCTGCACACAAAATTTTCCAAATCGACGAACACATTGGTTTTGCAGCTGCTGGATACATTCCAGATGCACGAAGCCAAGCAGATAATGCAAGATTCTTCTCCCAAAGTAACAGAATAATCTACGATGAACCAGTTGATGTAGAAACAGTAGCAAAACATCTAGCTGATCAATGTCAACAATACACACAGTTTGGAGGCGCAAGACCATTTGGCGTTGCACTAATTATTGGTGGTGTTGATTCTAATGGTAATTCTTTGTATCTTACTGATCCAAGTGGGACATACATTGCATACGATGCAGTATCAATTGGTGCAGGTTCAGAACAAGCAAATGAATTTTTGGAGAAAAACTTCAAACACGATATGTCATTGGATGACGCGTCTGCACTAGCTACTGCATGTATCTATATTGCAAGTGACCAAAAAGAAGGAACCGACCACATCAAAATGTCAGTAATTAAAACTTCAACAAAACAATTTGAAAAAATAACTCCAGAACAAATTGTAAATCATGCAAAGATTGGAAAACAAAAATATCCAATTCCAAGTGCGTAGACTTTTTTGAACATCTCAGTAGCTATTCCAGATTCCTGTCTTCAAGATGAATCAACAAAACTAGACAAATCTCGCAAAGTCTCTATAATTGCAAGAGCATGTGCAATTTTTGGAGTCCAAACAATCTTCATCTATGATGAAGGACAGGGAAATACATCCGACAGATTGTTACTATCTACAATTTTGCGTTATCTGGAAACTCCGCAATATCTGAGAAAAACAATTTTTCCAAAAATAGATGATCTCAGATATGCAGGAATCATGCATCCATTACAAATACCTCATCACTCATTGTCCTCAAATCCAAAAAATCTCAAACCTGGTGATATTAGAGAAGGCGCAATAATATTTCACAAAGGAAAAAAATTCATCGATATTGGAATTCATCAAATGCTTCCATATTTTGGAAAAGAATGGGACAAAAAACGAACTACGATCCAAATTAAAACAATTGAACCATTAACATTCAAAGAAATATCTGAACATGAAATAAAACAGTATTGGGGTTACAAAGTAAAAGAACGTCCAAGTTTAATCAAAATTTTAGAAGAATGGAATGGCTTGATACTTTTGACATCAAGAAAAGGCAAAGAAATAACACAAAAACAACTTCAGGAGTATGGCAAATCTGACGAGCCTCTCTTGGTAGTTTTTGGCGCACCTGATCGAGGATTATACGACATTTTGGGAAACAAGATAAACCAATTCCAAAATGCAAAAACCTTCAATTTTTTCCCAAACCAAGCAACAGACACAGTTAGAATGGAAGAATCAATGCTTGGAATTTTGTCCATTCTAAACATGGCACATTCAAATTAAGTCGCGTCATATTTCATATTATGGCAACGAAAAACTTTCTATTGCTAGCAATAGGACTTGGAATCGCCGGCATTATCATTGGTGTAATCTCAATTCTAAATTCGATCAACACTATAACAAATCCGTAACTTTCGTTATCTTTAGGTATATAATGGGGTTAACAATTGTTTTCGATTATCCATGGGTCATAGAAAACACAGTCAGCCACGTCGTGGTAGTCTTGCGTATCTTCCTAGAGGACGTGCTAAAAGCATGGAAGCAAGAATCAGAACTTGGCCAGAAATTACATCTGAACAGCCAAAACTTTTGGGTTATGCGGGATTCAAAGTTGGATGCATACAAATTGTAAGCATTGATGACAGAGAAAAAACACCAAACCACGGAAAACAACTAGTTAGTCTTGGTACAGTAGTTGCAACGCCGCCAATATCTGTAATTGGAATTAGAGGATACTATGAAGACATTAATGGCTCACATGCGTTGTTTGATGTTTATTCCAATGACATGCCAAAAGAAGTTTCACGATTATTTACAATTAAACCACAAGAAGGTACACTAGAAAAAGCAGAAAAAATGCTTAATCGAACAAGTGAATTATTTGCAGTAGTTGCAGTTTTGCCAAACAATGCGGGAGTATCACAAAAGAAACCATATGTATTTGAAGTTGCAGTAAAAGGCGGAGATCTCAAAAAACAATTTGATTTTCTAAAAGGATTATTTGGAAAACAAGTCAAAGTAGAAGAAGTCTTTGAGCTTGGTTCAAGTGTTGATGTTGCATCAATCACAAAAGGAAAAGGTTGGGAAGGTCCAATCACAAGATGGGGTGTAAAGAAAAAGCAACACAAATCAAGAAAGTCAGTAAGAGCACTTGGAACCTTGGGCCCAATTTCACCATCCAGCATAATGTACACCGTACCTCGTGCAGGACAACGCGGTTTTCATCAAAGAGTCGAGTATAACAAAAGAATCATGATCATGAGCAACACAGACAAAGACGATTTCAAAATAAATCCCTCAGGTGGATACAAACACTATGGATTTGTAGACGGCGACTTTGTCGTACTAAAAGGCTCAGTTCCTGGAACATACAGAAGACTGGTAAAACTTAGAACCCAGGTCAGAAATGTTCCAAACAAAGTTCTCAAACCAAACATATTGGAGATTGTGGTATGAAAGCGCAAACATTCTCACTAACTGGCACAAAACAAGATGAAATTGAATTACCAAAAGTCTTCTCAACACCAGTTAACCAAGATCTAATTCACAGAGCATATGTCAATTTAGATTCTCATCATTACCAAAGACAGGGAAGAATGCCTTCAGCTGGCCAAAACACAGTTGCCGCATCAAACGATCCGCCAACTGGTCATGGACAAGCAAGAGTTGCAAGAATTCGAGGTGGCGGTCCAAGACGAGGACAAGGAGCCAAAGTCGCAATGACTAGAGGAGGAAGACAAGCACACCCACCAACATCTGAAAAAATAGTCTACAAAAAACTAAACAAACAAGAAAATCGATTAGCGTTATGTTCTGCAATCGCAGCAACCGCGTTAAAGGATCTTGTGTCTGCAAGAGGACACATCACAGATGGAATTCAATCATTTCCAATCATAGTATCTGATGATGTTGAAAAAATATCCAAAGCAAAAGAAATCTCCAAAGTGCTTGATGCACTAAAGTTATCCGCAGATGTTGCAAGACTTGAAAAGAGAAAAGCACGCTCTGGAAGGTCATCTATCAGGGGCAGACAAACAAAGGTTGGCAAATCAGTTTTGTTTGTAACCAAAGATTCTAAATCCTTAGCACAAGCATGTGGAGCCTTCCCAGGAGTTGATGTGAGATCAGTAAGTGACTTGTCCATTTTGGATTTGGCACCAGGTTCAAGTCTTATCCGATTAACAGTGTATTCCAAGAGCGCAATATCTGCAATTGGAGAAATCAAATCTCGACACCTAGAGTTAATGGAGGTATTACAATGAATACTACACAAGCAACAAGGATAATTCTTCGACCATACGTGACAGAAAAAACATTTTCGCTAATTGAAAAAGACAACAGAATTTGCTTTATTGTTGATAAGGATGCAAGCAAGGCAGCAATCAAAGAAGCAGTTCAAACACTATACGAAGAAACTGCAATTGATATCAACACTGCAAGAACAATTTCTGGCAAAAAGGCATTTGTCAAATTCGAAACTGTAGAAAAAGCTAGAGACCTCGCAACAAAGATAGGAATGCTATAATATGGAACGAAAAAATTCAAACCTAAAGGTGTCAATAAATGGTTAAGGAATTCGATTACAGAGGCATTCCGTTGGATCAACTCCAAAACATGTCATTGGAAAAATTATTCGAGTTATTCCCAGCAAGAGCAAGACGTTCCCTTACTAGAGGAATCACAGACGGTAAGAGAAAACTTATTGAAGAAATCAAATTAGACAAGGCAGGCAAATCCAAAAATCCAATCAAGACACACATTCGTGATTTGATCGTATTGCCATACATGGTAGGAGTTACAGTTAACGTATTTTCTGGAAAAGAATTTGTTCCAGTCACAATCATACCACAAATGATTGGCCATTTCATTGGCGAGTATGTTAGAACAAACAAGCGAGTTGTTCACGGCGCACCTGGTGTCGGGGCATCAAGATCCAGCTTGTATGTGCCATTAAAGTGATTATTATGCCGGATTATGGTTACGCATTTCAAAATTTTGATGTAACAAAACATGTACGTGCATCATTACGAGAAAAAGACATCTCGCACAAACACGCTCGAGAAGTAGCCAAAATGATCAAAGGCATGTCAATTGAAAAAGCACGCGATGCACTACAAGAGGTAGTTTCACTAAAAAGAGCAGTTCCATTTAGAAGATACAAAAACGAAGTAGGTCACCGCTCTGACACTGGAGTAATGTCTGGGCGTTACCCAAAAAAAGCAGCAACAGAATTCATCAGATTATTAGATAACCTAGAAGCAAATGCCGAATACAAAGGAATGGATCTGGATAGATTAAAAATAATTTCCGCAAACACACACAAAGGCGTTCTCATAAAGCGATTCACTCCAAGAGCACAAGGAAGAGCAACACCAAAGAATAACGTTCTAACGCATGTTGAGCTGGTGGCTCAAGAGGTATAGAAATGTCAGCAGTCAAAAACGTAATCAAAGACAATTACAACATGATGCTTCTCAAAGATTACCTCAAAGAAGCAATCAAAGAAGCTGGATTTTCACACGTTGAAATCTCAAAGACCCCAACTGGAACTAGAGTTGTCTTACACGTGACACGACCAGGAATTGTAATTGGAAGGAAAGGAACTGGTATTAGAGAATTAACTGAAAAGTTAGAAAAAAGCTTTGGACTAAAAAGTCCACAGGTAGCAGTAAACGAAATTGCACAACCAGAGCTAACATCAAGTGTGATGTGTAACAGACTAGCGCAGTTAATTCAGCGAGGAACCGCATTTAGACGAGCAACAATGTGGACTCTACAACAAATAATGAATGCTGGCGCAATGGGTGTTCAAATCACAGTATCTGGAAAACTACGAGGCGATCGTTCCTCCTTTGAAAAACACTCACTTGGTGTTTTACCACGAGCAGGCCATAGCGCAAGTATCATAGTTGACGAAGACACAGCGCACATCCCGACACCAATGGGTTACATCGGAGTGCGAATCAGAATTGCAAGAAAAGAACACTACACTCCAGAATTTGAATTAAAGACCAAAAAAGAAACCAAAGAAGAAAGAGAAGTGAGACTAGCAAGAGAAGAATCGGAAAAAATAGCAAGAACCGAAAGCGAACAAGTCAAGATTGACCAAGAAAAAATTGAAAAAATGGATCTAATGGAAGCAGAAGAGGAGAAATTAAAGTAAAATGGCTCAACTAAGGATGAAATCAATACGAGAATTAAACGAAATTGATCTTAAATCAAGACTAGAACAATCGCGAGTCGAGCTTGCAAAGATGCGAACAGATGCCGCAAAGGGAACCCTCAGAAAGGAAAGTGGAAAAATTCGTGCACTACGCAAAGAAATTGCAAGAATGCTCACAAGACTAAACGAGATGAAAAAACAATGATGTCGCTAAACTCTGAGTTCATTGGAATGCACACTCAGATCGTAGATTCCTCAAACAAGTCCATAGTTGGTATGAGTGGCAAAATCGTAAATGAAACCCAGTTCACATTTACAATTCACACAAGCGATAGCTCCAAAATGATTCCAAAACAACACACATCATGGAAGTTTGAAAACGATCAAATCATTAATGGTGACCAGATAGCAAAAAGACCAGAGGACAGAATAAAGGTGAAAGCATGAAAGAACAAAAACAAGTTTACAAGGGAATAGTAATGGATAACGGCGAACACCTAAGCGTTAGAGGAAAACTCTTCGAAGGTAAAGTAGTCAGTGCCAAGAACAAAAACACAGTTGTAATTCAAAGAGAAAACCCACTATACATAACCAAGACAAAAAGATATGCAAGAAGCACTAGCACAATTCACGCTTACAAATCTGCAAAACAAGAAATCAAAGAAGGCGACATTGTAGTTGCTGCAGAATGCAGGCCAATTGCAAAATCGGTTTCATTCGTTGTAGTGGTGGTTAAGGAATAAAATGTCTACAGGAAAGTCACGTGCAGTATCTGCAAAAGGAGTACAAGAATTCCGCCCATATGTGACCCGAGCCCTTCCACTAGGTGCTAGAGTAACATGTGCAGATAATACTGGTGCAAAAATTCTAGAAATCATAATGGTAAAGAGAGCAAAAACAAGAACATCGCGATATCCATCCGCAGCAGTTGGTGATTTCGTAAATGTCGTAGTAAAGAAAGGACCAGCAGAGCTTAGAAAACAAATCTTTGGCGCAGTAATTATCAGACAAAAATATCCAATTAGAAGATTAAACGGAGTCCGAGTTGCATTTGAGGACAATGCAGCAGTGCTTGTTACTCCAGAAGGAGAAATCAAGGGAACTGACATCAAAGGACCAGTAGCTGCAGAAGCATCAGAAAAATGGCCACGAGTCGCAAATCTGGCATCAATGGTGGTATAGAAAAATGAAACCAACTACAATCCGCAACAGAACAATATATCAAGCACCACTCTCGGTTAGAACAAAACTGTTGTGCAGTCATCTATCAAAAGATCTCAAGAAAAAATACAACAAACGAAGTGTTAGAGTAACTGAAGGCGATACCGTCAAAGTAGTCAAAGGTGAATACAAAGGAGTCTCTGGCAAAATTACAGCAGTATCTACTCTCAAAAATGGTATCTCTGTTGAAGGAATCAAAAAAGAAAAACTCAAAGGCGGAAATCTGGAAGTATTCATTCACACATCAAATGTTATAGTAACTGATCTAAACACAGAAGACAAATGGAGAGCAGCAAAGCTTGAGGGCAAATCTGCAAAACCAGCAAAAGAAACAAAACCAAAAGAAGAAAAACCATCCGCTGCTCCAAAACCAACTCCAACACCAGCAAAAAAAGAGACTAAAAAAGCAGCTAGCAAAGAAACAAAAGCAGCCAAACCAAAAAAGGTGAGTAAGTAAATGCCACGAATAGCAGGAAGTAAAAAACTCAAAAGACAAATGGCTCCAATGTTTTGGGGAATCTCCAGAAAGAGTCCAAGATTTGTAACTACAGTAAGGCCAGGCCCTCACTCTAAAGAATTTTCAATTCCAAGCACTGTTTTTCTGCGAGACACACTAAAGATGGTCACAACTGCAAGAGAAGCAGAATATGCAATTTACAATGGTAAAGTCAAAGTAGATGGCGTAAAAAGAAAATCTGTCCACCACGGAATTGGCTTGATGGATGTAGTAGAATTAGAAGGAGTATCTGATATTTACAGGTTGGTTCCAAAGCAAGGACATCTCCTAGAACCAATCAAAATTAAAAGCACAGAAAAAGCAGTCAAACTAGTCAAAGTAACAAGTAAAACAACAATCAAGAAAGGAAAAACCCAGATTGGATTCCATGATGGGCGTTCACTAATTTCTGATACCAAAGTAAATGTCGGCGATTCATGTCTGATACAAGTACCAGAACAAAAAATCAACGAAGTCTTTCCATTAGAGAAAGGTTCCAAAGTTCTAGTGACAAAAGGAGTTAACGCAGGCCAAATTGCAGACATTAAAGAAATTAAAGAAGGAACATTCGTGCTTCCAAAAAGAGCGCTATTATCATTAGGTAAAAGAGAAATCGAAATTCCATCAGAACTAGTCATAGTGGTTGGCAAAAAGGAGCCAGCAATCCAAATAGCGTGATAGTTATGTCGGCAACTCAAAATGCTATGAAAACAATTCGATTAGAAAAAGTAGTCCTTAACATGGGCGTTGGAAAGTCAGGCGATGCTATCGAAATAGCAAAAAAAGCACTAAATCAAATCTCTGGCAAAAAATCCTGTGCACGTGATGCAAAAGGCACACAAAGAGACTGGGGTGTGAGAAAAGGAGAACCAATCGGCGTTGCAGTGACAATACGAGATGAAGATGCTGTCACACTACTAAAACGACTATTGGATGCCGTAGGAAATAGACTCAAAGCAAGATCATTTGATAATTTTGGAAATGTTTCATTTGGCATCAAAGAGCACATTGACATTCCAGGAATCAAATACGATCCACAAATTGGAATCTTGGGAATGGAAGTAGCAATCACACTGACAAGACCTGGATTTAGCATTAGACTAAGAAGCAGACACAAGGCATCTGTTGGCTCTGATCACAGAATCACCAAAGAAGAAGCCCAAGAATTCTTAACTAGGGAGTTTGGGGTGACCATGATATGAAAGACAGATCATACGAATACACAGGAAGACACAAGCACGAATTTGGCAAAGGCTCCAGATGGTGCAAGCGTTGCGGAGATTATACGGCAGTAATTCAAAAATACAATTTAATGATCTGTAGACGTTGCTTCCGAGAGGTAGCAAACTCGTTAGGATTTTACAAATATCGGTGAAATAGTCATGCCCGCAACAAACATCCTCTCTAATCTATTCAATACATTATACAATAACGAAGCAAGACGAAGAACTGAATGCGTCATTTTGCCAACATCAAAGCTGGGAATCGAGGTTCTCAAAACTCTGAAAAAACACAACTATATCGGCGATTTTGAACATGTAGAAGACAAGCGAGGCGGAAAATTCAAAATTCAGTTACTAGCGCATATCACAAAATGTGGTGCAATCACACCAAGATTCAAGGTAAAAAAAGGCGAATTTAACGATTGGGAGCAACAATATCTTCCAGCATACAACCGTGGAATGCTAGTAGTAACTACAAACCAAGGCATAATGTCACACCATGACGCACAAAACAAAGGAATTGGAGGATTCTTAATCGGGTATGTCTACTAAACAAGCCGAAATCTTTGAAACAACATTTGAAGTTCCTCAAAAAGTCAAAGTCACTTTACACAAGCACATGTTACTAGTCGAAGGACCACTAGGCAAAGTCTACAAAAATTTCAAAAAAATCCCAGTAGAAATGTCAGTAAATGAAGGCAAAGTCTCAATAAAGGCAATAAATTCAAGAAAAAAATACTATGCAATAGCAAATACTGCACTGTCATTAATCAGAAACCTATGCGATGGCGTCATAAACGGTTATACAATAAAAATGAAAATAGTCTACGCTCACTTTCCAATTACTGTCAAAACAAAGGACAAACAAGTCTTAGTTGAGAATTTTCAAGGTGAGCGAGCACCACGCGTTGCAAAAATCCATGGCGCAACCAAAGTCGTATCAAAAGGAGATGACATTACGATTACAGGCCCAGTCCTAAATGATGTAACACAGACCGCAGCAGAAATTGAGGCAGTAACCAAAGTCAAAAACAAGGACCACAGAGTCTTTTTGGATGGAGTATACCAATACCACAAAGCAAAAGGAATCGAAAAATAATTTTTCCAAATACTAGTAAGAATTAAATCGCATACTCCAAGCACAATGTCAGAGCCGCCCTAGCTCAGCGTGGTAGAGCGCCTGACTGTTAATCAGGGGGTCGTCAGTTCAAGTCTGACGGGCGGCGCCTAATCTTTCTAAATTCGAATTCTGAAACATTATTTTTTGTCAGTAGTTGATCAGTGATGCTAGTTTGTATAGGTACAATTAACAATATTTCTAAATTCGAGTTTTGAAACATTGATCGTTGCAACCATCTGGGTTTACACAATTAGACCAAACCGATCTAATATCTGATCGCACATTACACATAATGCAGGAGATTTACAATGGCCAGAACTAGAAGGGCCAATCGTTATTGTATTGATTGCGGAGGGAGACTGACCTACTATCCGCGTCTCTCAAACCCAAAAGCACCAAACGAGCACCGCGTCTTGGTATATGCATGTCCTGATTGTACCGCTGACTTTGAAAAACCCAAGTTATTGTCCATTAGGCGAAACCAGGTAGAAGATCCATTGCAGACAATAGAAGTAATGATAACAGAAAATAGAGAAAAAGTAACTCTAACTAACTAGTTGTAAGATATCATTAACAAAAATCACTTTATTGTACCATTCTTTGTATTGCCTATGGAAGTTCAAAAAAGTACTTGGGGTAGCAGATTCATCATAGCAGCAATTGCCCAAGGCGGAATTATCACATTTTTGTCGTTATCGATGGTTGGACTACAGATGATGTTTGCCAAAGACGTAAACATGATACAGTTTTTGTCACTGTCTTTTGGGGGTCCAGCAAAATGGTTCTTTATCGGCTTGATGTTGTATCTGATTATTACAGTGGCAATTGCAGTTACTGCGGTATTTTACAACCATTTGGAGGTAAATCTGGGAAAGAAGATCACAGGAAAAACCAACATTATGGTATGGATTCATCTTTTGGGCATGAATATTGGTGGACTGGGTACCACTTTGTCTATGATCTTTGCAGGATTGATGGGGTCTGGAACCATGGATCTGCTAAGTACCGGACAAATCGGTAAGGCAAATATTGCTATAATGGATTCATTCATTCCACCAATTGCCACTTTTATTGGAATTTTGGCAATAGGAGTTCTATGTGGCGGCTTGGCGTATGCTGTTGCATACATAAGAAAATCGCCATCTTTGAACTAGTTTAATCCAAATATTGTAGGATTATGCCAATATTTGGGCAAAAACCCCCACATATTGTAGTCAAAACTTGTCTAATTCTGTCTAGTTATGTCAAAAAACATTCTAGTTTGTCCTATTACTGGGGGATAAAATGTCAAAAAATCGCCAAAAGTTAGGGGTTTAGCTTTTACTCATGGGCAAAATAGTTTTGAGGTCTTTAGCTGGGCAATGGGGGTGTTTTGAGGCTTGGCTGCATTAGTTACGCACAAACGTTAAACCCCCGCTAAAAATTGGCAATTTTGAAAAAATCACTATACGAATAAATCATATCTTGATATCAGGGGGTTTAACATTTACGAATAGTTTTGCAAAATTGCATTGTTTAGCAAAAATGAAAAAAATTAACACAGTTTTGATTCTTTAGACGTTAGAATCGATTAATTTAGTGTTGTTTTATGTCAAAAAGGTGGAGGGTTAAGACAAACTTGGTCAAAGTCAAAAAAGTGCCGCAAAAAGACTACGATGATTTTAGAAAATACTTTGCATTTTCATGTGTTGATCTGATAATATTTAATGGAAAATCTGTTCTTTTGACTAAGCGCACCAGAAGTCCCTACAAAGGATATTGGCATCTTCCAGGCAGCATGGTCCACAAGAATGAAACATTGTATGATGCTGTAAAAAGATCAGCAAAAGAAGAGCTAAATCTGAATGTAAAAATCACCAAGTTTGTCGGAGTGTATGAAAGTCTTGATAAATTCCGTCATGATATATCGCATGGATTTGTAGTGTTTGCAAATGGCGTAATCAAAACAGACTTTCAGAGTTCTGACTACGAATTCTTTCAAAGACTACCAAGCAAAGTCATACCTCATCATAAAATGATGATTCGTGATGCCTTGGTTTCTAGGCACAAATAATTAATATTTCAAAATTCGAATTTTGAAATATTACAAAAAGATCAATTAATTAGGCGGTAAACCAATATGTGAAACATGACAAGCAAAACCTTGGGTCTTGTGGCAATAAGCGTGTTGATTACTAGCATACTATTGATGGGAATCTCCTCTGATCAATTCGCAGAGGCAAAAAAAGAACAAAGACACAAGATCTCAAAATGGATGGGAAATACCGTATGCGGTGATCAATTATGCGAAGGCCAACCGTATTTCAAATGGAATTTCAAAGCTAGGACATACAAATCTCCATATGATGCCTATACTAATCAAGAATTAACAAAAATAAAAACTCGTTAATTCTATTTTTGATTATAAAAATTAAGATTGAGGTTTATTTTCCTCTATCTGGCAAATCCTCTATTGATTTGAGCTTTTCTCAATCCGATTGAGGAGTCATTTATGGAACCACAAAGCTCGTCACCACATACTTTGGATGGTGCTCTGTTTTTACTCCATGTGCCTACATCTTTTAGTCAATGTCCGCGTGATTTGAGTGCCTCCGCATCTGGTACCATTTCTAATACTGATGCAACGGTGCCGAACATCAAGATGACGGCAGAAAAGATTGCGGCAAACATAGTCTTATTCATGACAATTCTACGCCTAATCTGGATTATTAAACTAATCTCAGAATTGGATCTAGATCGATTTGAGTTTTCTAGTGGGCAGTTTGTTAAAACTAGTTTATCGTGCCTCTATTAAGAAATGACAATTTCATTGTTGCATGGATGAAATGCATATCAAAGTAAAAAAACTACCCTCAGAAGCAGAATTACGCATAATCGAAGACTGTTTTAGAGAAATGCCGCTTGAGGAAATCCTGTCTGGACTCAAATTTGCAAAAAATCGTTGGTCTGCAAAAGATGCCGGAGTACTCAAAGTGGGCAGAAAAAGTATCATACAAAAAGAAATCCACTCTGTAACAAACGAACAGGCACAATGGCGATTAAAAAACTGGAAAATGATGATCTCAAATTATAGACGACGCGGTTATAGCTATCCAACCATATCGCGAATAAAGAAAATTTTGATTGAAAAAAATAAAAAAAAATCTAAATGATTTCGCTTCTTGCTTGGCCACTTGAAATACTAGATGGCGGCTCTGGTATGCTTGCTCTTGCTTGTCCCTCTATGACAGCTTGAGCCTCTTCTAAAATTGCCAATGTATCCGAGTTTGCACTATATGTTGATACACTAGTCTCTGCAGCACTCATTGAAGAGCCAGACAATACATCACCTAGTATTTGCGATAGGTTTTGCATTGAAGACGTTGCTTCTGGCATTATTCCAGACAATGAGCTGCCTAGTCCCTTGATTACTGACATGCATGGGCTCAATGTTACTACAATGTCGCCCAATTCTGATACTGTGTTCAATCTAAGCTGGATTTGCTCCAATGCTAGCTTTGCACCATTTACCATGTTGTGCATTTTTCTAATTTCTAATAATTCAGTTGCATATGCTTTTGCATGCAAGTTGTTGTTTGATTTTTGTGCCGTAACTATCTTGTTGAAAATATAATCATTTTTTTGCTTTATTTTTTGAGAAATTCCGTCTAGTTTTACAATCTGAAGCTGAAGATTTTTTTGTGCTACATCGATTTTGTTTTTGAGGGGAATGTCTGGCTTTACTTTGTCGACAATTTTTTGTGTTAGGCTCTCAGATCTTCCAAAATCACTCCATTTATCGCTTAATGACCCCATACTCAGATTGTGCTTAAAAAATTGGTTTTAAACAAATTTGTAACCTTAGATGGTGTAACTCCGGTAACAAGAAGGTGCGGTTACAAGTCTAGCCAAATGTGAATGTGTAGATTTCAAAGCCTGGCTTCGCTTGTACTTCCAATACATGAGATGAGGCCTCTACGGTTTTAATCAAATTGTATAATGTGGCTTCTTTTACTGTAACTTTACCAGATACAACATCTACGCCAGAGTCTTGTTCTGATATTTTCTTACCATCCAACAATACCTCTATCTCGGAATCTCCACTAGCTACAATGTTTAGCTCTTTTGCAAAATATGGCAGTATTATTTTGCCAGACTCTGATTTGAGAATCATTCGGTCAGAAAGATTTTCCCAGGTGACATCCAAGTAGAAGTTATTCTCATGTAGTTTGTCTGGAATCGTATATGTGACTTGTTGTTGTGGTCTAAAGCCTTCTGGATTTCCAATTTGGCTACGCCCATATGCAAAGTCATATCCAAAATAGAGTTCAGGAGTCCTTGATTCAGAATCAAATTCTTTGATTTCTACTATTGGCTGTGCAGATGCAATATCTAGTCCTAATTTTGTTGCTCGTTCTTGTAGTAATTGTTGAATGATTTTTTCTGTTTCATCGTATGCTCCTTCTCCGATATGATCATATCTGATATATCCTTCATCATCTGCTAGATATTTCCTTGGCCAGTATCTGTTTTCAAATGCATCCCAGATCTCTTTATCATTGTCAAGTATGACTGGATATTTTATTCCAAATTTTTCTGACGCTAATTTTACATTGTTGATGTCTTTTTCAAACTCAAATTCTGGGGAATGAATTCCAATTATCACTAGACCCTGATCAGAATATTTTTCATCCCATGCAGTAATGTATGGCAGAGTTCTCTGGCAATTAATACAACTATATGTCCAAATATCGTACAGGACAACTTTGTTTTTGATCTTTTGTTGTAATTCGTCTGCATTGGTGTTGATATAGCCTGCAATTCCAGTTAACTCTGGGGCTTTTTTGAGCCTGTTTTTGTCTATTGGATTGTCTGTCTGTATGTTCGGATTTTGAACCTGATCAAGTGATGAAAAATAAACGCCAAGGATTCCAACCGCTCCAGAAATTATTATGCTCATAATTATAGCTGTTTTTATTTCTGGTCTCATTGTATCATCCCAAGAGCAAATTATTCAAAATAGGAAAACTTGCAATTGTTGCAAGCCGATTAGTCAATACTAAAACTCCAAGCAATATGATTAGTCCTCCCATTATTAGTGAATAATATTTCAAATGTTTACTCAATGCCCTGATGAATTTTGTCATTTTTGAAAAAAATACCCCAATCACGATAAATGGAATTCCCAATCCAAGCGAGTATGCCAACAATAGCACAAATGCATTACTTGGAGTTGTTGCCGCCAAAGTAAGAATACTTCCGAGAATTGGCCCGATGCATGGGGTCCATCCTGTGGCAAACGCTAGTCCAAATACAAATGATAATGGATAACTTGCCTTTCCATTCTTTGGTAGCATTTTTTTTTCAAAGTTTAACCTAAGAATTCTAGTTGATAATATCATAAATGAGCCAAATCCAATTATAATTATTCCTCCTATCTGATTAAAACTGGAAATGAGATTCGTTGCGCTTGATGACAATATGCTGTTTACAAGTACGCCAAAGATGGAGAACACTATGGAAAATCCAAGAACAAAAAAAATTGTATTGAACAAAATGTTTAGCTTGTTTATTGTAAGGCTTTGCGCATTATTTCTCTGAAGATCGGTAATAGTCGTGCCTGAAATGTATGCCAAAAAAGCAGGAATTACAGGTAAAATGCAAGGCGCAAGAAACGAACCTAGTCCTGCAATAGCTTCTACTGCAATCGTTATGTCTGCCACAAAACAAATTTCCTATTTTTTTATTAAAGCATTGTTCCAAATTTTTGTCTCTATTGCTTTTTATCTAACTAATTTGATTGGAAATCATGAACAAGAGATTCATAATACTTGGAATCATACTTGGGGCTATCGTTGCAATCGCAGTATATGTCGGCTCTCCAGCATTTCTGGGCTTTGATATTCGTAGATAATTAGAATAAATCAAATTTTTTACTCGCTTTTTCAAATATGGCTAATGCATTTTCTATTTGTTTTTTTGAAAGCCACGCAGTAACTGATATTCGTAGCCTTGCGCTGTTTTTTGGCACAGTTGGGTATCGAATTGGCTGTGCAAAGATTCCATTGTCGTACATGTATTTACCAAACTTCAGGGTTTTCTTTTCATTGCCTATTATGATTGGTATGATGTGTGTCTCAGATTTGATATCATATCCTATTTGTTTTAGGCCAGCTGATAATAATGATACATTTTGTCCTAGTTTTTTTTGAAATTTAGCTCTGTTTTGCCCTAGTCTTGATAATGACAACTCCACCAGAAATGAGGGAATGGCAGATGTGTAGATAAAAGAGCGAGATTTGTTTATGCACAAATCAATTACTGGCCTTGTTGAGGAAACATATCCTCCAAAAGAGCCTAGACCTTTGCTTAGACTGCTGATGTAGACATCTACTTTGACTCCAAGATGATTTGGTGTACCTTTGCCATCTTTGCCGACAGTAAAGTCCCCATGAGCATCATCTATTATGAGAATTGAGCCTGTTTTTTCTGCGATTTCTGATATTTGTTTTAGTTTTGCATAATCTCCATCCATACTGAATATTCCTTCAGTTACGATGAATTTTCTATTTTTGACCTTGGATATTTTTTTTGTTAAATCCTCTACATTATTGTGTTGGTATACCTGAATCTTGGCATTACTTAGCTTACATGCCTCAATTATGCTTGCATGATTAAACTCGTCGCTAAATATGGTGGAGTTATTGTCTGCTAGTGCAGGTATTACGCCAAGATTTGCCATATATCCAGTTGGAAATACTAATGAGGATTTCTGAGATTTGTGTTCAGCTAATCTTTTTTCTAATTTGAGAAATGACTCGTCGTTTCCTGATACTAGTCTTGAGCTCGATTGGAGCTGTTTTTGTGTAATGACTGATCTTGGTAGCCCTAAATAGTCGTTTGAGCAAAAATTTATCAGTCGTTTTTTGCCTATGGTTATGAATTGACCATTGATTCTTGTATGCTTGAGGCTTCTGTACAGATTCTGAGCTTTTAGTTCGTTTAGTCTTTGCGATATATAGTCAAGCTTTTGCTTCAAGGTTGATTTTTTTGATCATTTCGAGGTCTTTGTCCATAGGATTTCCGTCCAGAGTTAGGTATCCAGCACTTATGATTCCATTTGCTCCACTTAGTAACAATTCTTCACCAGAGTCTTGCAAATGTACTTCCCGTCCTCCGGAAATCTTGATAATAGATTTTGGTAATGCAAATCTGGTCACTGCAAATACTCGTAAAATCTCTTCAAATGATATTGGTGTTTGTAGTTCAAGTGGTGTTCCTGGAATTGCAACTAGAAGATTTATTGTAACTTCTTCTGGCTCTAGATTTGATAATTCTACAATGAGCTCTAGTCTTTGCATCCTGGTTTCACCCATGCCTATTATTCCGCCAGTACAAAGCTCAAGGCCGGCATTTCGAGCTATCTGAAGCGTATCTAATCTATCTTGGTATGTGTGGGTAGTACATATTTGTGGGAATTTTGATCTAGATGTTTCTAAATTGTGATTGTATCTTTTAACACCTAATTCCTTGAGTCTTTTTGCTTGTTTTGCAGTAAGAAATCCAAGACTGCATTCTACTGATATTCCAACTTTATCTCTAATCTGAGTAATGATATTGCAAACCTCAAGAAAACCAGAATCAGATGGCTGGCGCCATGCAGCCACTAGACAGTATGATTCCGCTCCTTCATCGCGAGCTTTTTTTGCCATTTTGAGAATTTCTTCAGCTGGAAGTAACTGATAACTGTCTACTCCTGTATTGTAAAATGCTGATTGGCCGCAAAAAACACAGTCTTCACTACAATAATTTTTTTTAATGTTTGCAAGCTGTTCGATATCTACTTTGTTTCCATGAAATGAACGCGTAATCTTGTTTGCAGAATCTGAAAGTGTTTTCAAATCTGCGGTATTGATTAGACTTTCAATCTCTGATGGTTCAAGCTTTTTTCCAACAAGAACCTTATTTTGACAATCAAGAATCTGAGAATTCAATATCATAGAAGCCCAATTTTCTATTAATTAAGATTTCAAATGTTAACCTGTTTCAAATACTAGGTTTACAATTACTTTGATATGTTTTTGATGGTTCGAATCGTGCCATCTATGAGAAAATCTATCTCTTTTTGGGGCATTGCAAGAGGTGGTATGATCATGACTATGTTGCCTAGCGTTCTTAGGTAGATTTTTTGTTTTTTTGCCTCATCAAATATCACCTTGTTTGTAGATTTTGCAAATGAAATGGGCTTTTTTGTTGCCTTGTCTGAGACCAGTTCTATTGCTGCAAGCATGCCTTTATGTCTGATATCTCCTACTGTATCTATTTTCCAAAACTCTTCTAGACGTTTTTCCAAGTGTTTTGCAGTTTTATTTACTCTGGAGATTAGTTTTGTTTTCTTGTACAGGTCCAAATTTTGGTTTGCTACTGCGCACGCAAGTGTATTGCCGGTGAATGTGTGGCCATGATAGAGGTGCTTCATTTGATGATAATCACCCAAAAAAGAATCATAGATTTTTTTTGTCACAAGTGTTGCTGCCATTGGAAGATATCCGGCAGTTAGCATTTTTCCAAATGCTACAATGTCTGGACTACTTTTTTGAGTTTTATATTCAACTAACGATCCTAATCTACCAAATCCAGTGGCAATCTCATCTAAGATAAACAAGACATTGTGTTTTTTGCAAATCTTGCTTATTTGAGACTGGAATCCTTTTTCATAGATATTTACTCCGCCAGCTATTTGTGCTCCGCTTTCCATAACAAATGCTGCAATGTTGTGATTTTTTGCCAAGTGTTTTTCAATTTTTTCTATAGTCTGAGAGTAGTATTCGTCTAGATTCTCTATTTTGTAACTGTTCTCAAATGGAATTTGAACTGTCTTGTACATGTTTTTTTTGAATTTTGCAAAAAAAGCAGGAACAAATCCAACTGACATAGTTCCAAATGTATCTCCATGATATCCATTTTGTAGTGTCGCAAACATGGTTTTGTTTTTCTGACCGATGTTTTGCCAATATTGAATTGCTATTTTGAAGGAAATTTCCATAGCGGTTGATCCGTTATCAGAATAAAACACTCGATTCATTCCCGGTGAAATTTTGACTAGCTTTTTTGCTAATGTTTCAGCCTGATTGTTTGTGAGATTAAACAATGATGAATGGATGATTTTCTTTGATTGTTTGTTTATTGTAGATACTAGTTCTTTTTTTGAATGACCCCATACATTGCACCACATGCTAGCTACTCCGTCTAGGTATCTGTTATCCTTGGAATCTACTAACCAGAATCCTTCACCTTTTACAATATTTGGAAATGACTCCCATTCGGACATTTGTGTATAAGGATGCCAGATAGAGCTAACCATCGTATTTGTGGACTATTTTCATTTTAATAATCAAGCGGTGAATTTGTTAACACTCACAGTAATCAAGCACGGTATACTGATCGGTTTCTAGTGGAAACCCTTGCTTAAATCAAATCTCAAAGCCAAAAACCTGATGGATTATCCACGCTGTCTGGTCTTGTTCAACCAGGCTATCAAAACAGAACGAACCAAGCAGAACTACAACTATTGTCTATCAAAGTTCTTAGAATTTGCCAAATCTAGAATAGCAAACCTGACAGTTGATTCTCTTTCCAAGATTCCTCAAAAGCAAGGCCAGATACTGATTGAGGATTATGTCTTTTATCTTAAAAATAAAGAATTGTCAGGCAGATCAATCAAAAACTGTATCACTCCCCTGAAACTATTCTTTGAAATGAATGACAAGTCGTTTAATTGGCTCAAAATTCAGAAAATGATTCCAGAAAATGATGTCTTTATCCAAGATGAGCCACACACCAAAGAAACCATAATCAAAATGCTTGCAAACATGAGATCAGTTGAAGACAAGGCGTTATTGATGGTCCTGGCTTCTAGCGGTTGTCGGGTTGGCATGGTCTTGGAATTTCGAATATGTGACATGAAACCAATGCCTGATGGTTCTCAATGTATTACAGTATATGCAAGAACTAGATCTGCATACACGACTTTCATTACTGCAGAAGCCTATCAGTCTGTCCAGGATTGGCTTGCCAAACGAAAACAACGTGGAGAGAATCTAACTACTGAAGATCTGGTGTTTCCAAGAAAGCCAAGTGATTATTCAGCATATTTTAGCGGTCTTTGTAGGACTCTCGGAATATCTGATAAGATAGGTAATCATCAAAGAAGAATCAAAGCGGTTCATGGGCTCAGAAAGAGATTCAACACTATACTAAAGTCAAAAAGTGACATTAATCCAAGCCTTGCGGAACGGCTTTTGGGCCATTCTGTCTCAATTAGGCTCGATAATGCGTATTTCAGACCCTCTGAATCTGACCTTTTTGCAACCTATCAGAAAATAATTCCTGACTTGGTTATTGATGAAAAATACCATCTACAAAACGAAATTGCACAGAAAGAAGCGCACATCCAAACTCTACAAGACGAAAAAGATAACAAGATCAAAGAATTGGAACAAAAACTAGAACTGATTTCACAACATCTTTCAAATCTATCAATAAAGTCCTAATTATAGAGCATTACCTTCTATAACCATAATTGATGATACCAACCTCACATTAAGAAAAAGCACTAAATCTAAAATGTCGTTGTCTTTAGCATGTTCTTTTTTCAATCTGTGAATTATTTTGTCAATTATGACATATGTCTGATTTTGACAATTTTGTATCATAGAGTCGTTTTTTTCATTCTTTTCTATGAAGCCAGCTATCTGTAAAAATGGTAATGATCCAGCCGTGCTGAATATTGAATCTATCATTTTGAAGGTATTGAGAAGTGTTTTCTCTATTTTCTTATTCTTATATTTCCAGAAAACTGGATCTTTTCTTGTGAATAGGGATTTGTTTTTTATTTTATCTAAATCTTCATTCATGATTTTTTCAACGTTTGTCAAGTTGAAGAATGCATGTGTAAAGTATGCTTGAACTAATCCTCGTTGATCAGGATTCATAAGGTAAACTTCTTTTTTATCTATTTTATCTAGTGAAACTATTATCCTGCTTTTCGATAATGACTTCAGAGTTTTTGCCACATTGGATTTACTCATGTCTATATTTCTGACAATATTATTGACATAGTTGTCCTCTTTAGCGTGAGTTGCAATAAACTGACAAACCTTGATTTCATTTGGATTCATGGTATACTTTATCGGTTTTTTGTAAAAACCGTTGGTTATAAGCATTGTATACCGATAATCTTTATGACATTAGAAACCACAATGAAGGTTAGCAAGGAATTCCTTGCAAAATTAGCCTCAAAAAAAGAGCCTAGAGAGTCCTATCAGACATGCCTGGAGAGGCTTTTGGGTGAGTCCAATGAGTGAGTCCATTTTTTGCTCAATTTGTTCAAAACCTGTTTTTGATCACACTAGGACAGAATCCATCCAATGCATGACTAAGTTAACCAAAAATTGAGATAAAAAATGAGTCAACGAACAATAGCGTATCCTGCCTCTGAGCGAAGTAAAAATTCTCTTGAGATCCTTGAAGAATTACATCGTTCTTCAAATTGGCATGTTGTAGAACAAGATGGATGGCATCTTCCTGCAACTAAAGAAAAAAGAGATGATTGTGGTAAATGGCAAACAAAAGGATGTCTGAATGTATCTGCGCATGTAGGGAGTGCATGGGAGGGTAAAGTCTTTGTTAAATCATATCAAAAATCGTGTTATCGTGCAGATTGTGAGATTTGTTATAAAAAATGGATGGGACGTGAGTCCAATAAAGCAACAAGAAGAATTGAAAAATATCAAGAATTGTCAGAAAAACAAGCTAAACATGTTGTAATATCAGTGCCAAATTGGTTGCAATATGTCCCTGCAAGCAATCTCAGAAAAAAAGCATATTCAATATTGAAAGAAGTCGGGTGTATTGGTGGAACTCTAATCTTTCATCCATTCAGATTTGATAAAGATGCCAATAGGTGGTATTATTCACCACATTTTCATGTTGTCGGTTTCGGTTGGATTTCGAATGTTGAGGAGGTTTATAATAAAAATGGGTGGATTGTGAAAAATAAAGGATTCAGAAATTCGGTCTTTGCCACGTTTTATTATCAACTGTCGCACGCTGGAATCAAAAAAGGATACCATACGCTGACATGGTTTGGGGATCTATCATATAGCAAATTGAAAATAGAAAAAGAGCCAAATCCTGATACTTGTCCTCTCTGTAATGCAAAATTAAGACCTGTTTTTCACTATGGTTTGTTTGGTAGTGTTCCTCCCCCTGAAACTTGTATTGAAATGTTTGTAGATCCAGAAGGATGGCATATTGTAGAGTCTAAAACAAAATCTGAACAAAACCATAGAGTTTGTAACTGTTCAGCCTGTTGTGGTGGTAAGAAAAAATGTCTTAATTAAACGTCAACATGCCATCCTTTGATTCCGTCTGTCCACACGTATGGATATGATTTCTCGGTTGATTCCAAAATGTAGGAGTATCTCCCATCGTCTACATGTATGGCCACGTGATTGATTGTCTGTGGATTTTTTGGATTATGTGCATCGAAATAATATAATCTAATTTTCCAATTTTTTGTATGCGCTGATGATCTTAACATGTCAGCTATTAAGATAGCGGTATCCTCACAATCTCCACCACCACGAGTTAGTGTTTCCAATGCCCATCTTGGATCTTCGCCTATATCATCAGAATAAGTTGTAAGTTGTGAAACAATATACCATACCTCGTATCCAAAATCATAGTCGTTTTTTGAATTGTCGTATACCTGATCAATTACACCGGTGAAACTTTTTCTCACATATGGCGAAAAATCTACTGACTCATATTCTTGCCCTATGCCTGGATTACTGAATCTGATTTTTTGAAGTGGCTGATATCTGACTAATCCATCATAGGTTTCCATTGGCATTTCCCAATTGTAGACATTTCCTTTTGAATCACTCACACGCCAATGAACTTTTTGATTAATTATTGTGGTGAGTGGTTTTCTTTCATCTCTAATTGATTCAAACAAGTGTTTTAATTTTATATCTTGTATTTCTTGTTCAAATTCACGCTGTTGTTCTTGTGTGATATGTTGTAATTGTTCATTTAAGAGGCTGATTGTTGTCTTGTCTGTATCTAGAGCTTCTAAAAGATCATTATTCTTGATTTTGATTTCATCATAATCTGATTTTAATTTTTCATAATTTGCTTGTAACTTTGTATACTGTGATTCTATTTGAGTATCGTCATTACTATTGAATTCTAAGTAAACAATCAATCCTGATAGTGGTAAGATGGTCAAAATTGGTATCAGTATTAGTTTATTCATAATTCACCGTTTTCAATATGCTCTATTGAATTGAATATGATTTTTGATGCATGTTTGTTGTTTTTGCACCGCTTTTGTATTCTTGCTAGTGCTCTATCCGCTATCTTCGGCCCATGCTTTTCTCTTAGATATCTCATTCTCACTGTTGAAACCCTACCGAATCGTTCTTTGTCTTTGATTATTACTTCTTCACACTCTAAATCTGCTTGATATTCTCTTAGTTTCTGCATAGTTTCATTGTCGAAACTTCCGTCATTTTCCGTTATCTTCCTATTACCTAGTCGTTTAAACCACATTTTTAGTGACGCTTATTTTGACATGAATTTTGCATATTATCTTTTTTCTGACCTAAAATGATGTGATTTTGGCTTATTTCTTAAAAAAGGATTAATCTAATTTCACATACTGCGGTGAAAAGATTAATTCTGGAGTCGCTGGGTTTTTTACATGAAGTCGTTTTTTGTTACTGGTACTGATACTGGAGTAGGAAAAACGGTCTTTACATGTGCTTTGGCACACTTGTTGAGCTCTTCTGGAATTGATGTTGGTGTGATGAAGCCCTTTGCTACTGGTATTTCTCGAAAAGGCTTGTTTCAATCAGAAGATGCTGAATTGCTAGTCAAACATTCGCAAGCGTCTGATCCTCAAAACCTAGTAAATCCGTATTTTTTCCCAATTCCTGTATCGCCGTACATGGCCGCAAAAAAACTAGGAAAAACAATTGACATAGACATGGTTCTTTCAAGCTTTGAAAAACTTCAATCTCTACACGATATTGTTCTAGTAGAGGGAATTGGAGGAATTATGACTCCAATTCTCAGAGACTATTTTGTTGCGGATCTGATCAAGGACCTTAATCTTGATGCAATTCTGGTCTCTGGGACAAAAATAGGAAGCGTAAATCATACTTTGCTTACATTGGATTTGTGTAAAAAATATGGCATACGAACAGCTGGGCTAGTAATCAATTCCGTTGATCTTAATGGATATGACGTCGATGATTTAGAATCAGATTTGATAGCATTAAGTGGAATTAATATTATTTGTAAAATTCCTCACATTAGTGATATAGAAACCGCCTCTAAATCTTTACAACAATATGATTTTTTGAGTGTCTTGGCTAAACTTTGAAAATTTTGAATTTTGATTGAGTTTTTCCAGCAGTTTTATTCCTAATGTCATCTAGTATGCCAAAAAATGTCTTGGTTTTGTCTATTTCATATGTTTTGTATGCAAGATCAAGCGATAATTTTTGAACAAGCCAAATATTTTCCTGAATTGGTTGAATTTTATGAATATTTTCTAGTCTTTGTCGTATTGATTTTACATCCTCTGATTTTGGAAAAACTAGTACAATAGCGTCCTTGTTTGATGCCTTTAATGTTCTAATGTCAGGAATTACAACATCGAGTTCTATTTGGTCTACAAGAATTTTTCTTTGGCTTGGGATCAACGCATTGGTAAGAAGATAATGCATTAATGATTCGGCAAATTTTTCATAGTTTTCCGTCTTATTTCCGTCTAGCGTATCTATGCCTGATTTTGAAAAAATCTCTTTTATGAGGGACTTGGTATCGCTTGAAATTCTTTTGTGGATGTCGTTTTGTGGGATGGCCTCAAGTGTCTGATATAGCAAATCCTTGACTGGAGATGACTCATCCATAATTTGGCACACTCTAATTTGTGAATTATTCACAAAATACGTATTTACGTTCTCCTCTACTTTCAGGAGACTTTTCAACACTGATTAGAACAAACTCGTTTTTACCATTTAGTATGCTTTGAGTTGGGGCACGTTTGTTCTCATGGATTTCCTCATAGTCTTTTAACGATAGTTTAACTCGCTCTCCCATCTCTGCTTCTAGATTCATGTTTTTTACAATCTCTTTGTATGTTGGCTGAACTATGCCAGAAAATACCATCGCACTACTTCCGCTTCCATATGAGCCAAATCCAAATCGTTTTCCTTCCAATTCTACTCCTTTTTGGAATTCGAATTCTAGACAGCTTCTAAATCCTAGATATAATGATGCCGTATACAAATTGCCAATCATTGATGATGCAATCAAAGAGCTTGCAAGCTTGTCTTCATAAAATGCTTGGTATTCTTTGGTTCTAGTAAATAATTTATTGAATTCGTGGTCTTTACCCATATATTCTTCATCTGCAAGTATTGATTCTATTGTGCCCCTTGGATCTTTTGGAACTGGTTCTTCCATGCCTGTTTGTTCTATGATTCTTTTCCATCTTGGCAGATTTCTCCATTCGCGTCTGAGCAAATACGATAATGCTTTTTTGCCCATGTTGGAATATGGCAAGTGCATACAAAGATAGTCGATGTGATCTAGTATTGTTTCTCCATCTTTTAGTTTGATTATTCCTGCATCATTGGCTTTTTTCTTGTATGCTTCAAATGCCTTTTTGACTTGAATCAAGTATAGTAAATTGGAATACTGGCCATGGACGATTGGGGTTTCTTTTCCAAATGGTCTGTAAAAATCATATTCGTTTTTGATTGAAGTTGATGTGACTTTGGCATCAAATTGTAGCAGTCTTGGATTATCGTTTAGTAGCATCGCAATGGCGCCTGCTCCCTGAGTGTATTCTCCAGATGATCCCAGATCGTATTTTGCAATGTCAGACACTACCACCAATGCATGTTTTCCTTCTGCTTCTCCGGCACGAATCCAGTTGGCATTGTCATACAAAGCATAAGAGCCAGACACACATGCAAATTTGCACTCTATTCCACCGCAGTGCTCAAAAGAGCCTTCGCCGTAGACTTGTTCTAGCATTCCTATGACGTAAGAGTTTAGAGCTTTTGATTCGTCTAGTGATGATTCCGTTGCTACGTATAGCCTTCCAATGTCATTTGGGGACAGCTTGTCTCTTTGCATAATTTTGAGGCATGCGTTTGCCGCAAGACAGGCTGGGTCCTGGTTTGAATCTACTATGGCCATGCGTGATATGCCTAGTCCTTGCTTGAGCTTGACCGGATCTACACCTCTCGCCTTGGCAAAATCTGTAGAATCTACAAACAAGCGTGGAATGTAAATGGCAATATCATCAATTCCTGCTGCCATGAGCTACCCTTCGGATCTTTGAATATAAGGGTTATCAGCTAAATCTCTTCCACTATAAAGTAATGTCGTTCTAATAAATTATAAAATAAACTATTCACAAATCCAACCTTTTTCTATGATGAGTTTGTCATTCTGTTCTCCAATACCTGTAGCGTATCGCCAAATTATTGGCAAATTCGTATTCATTTTATTTTTTATCTTGACTAGAGATTCTATTTCTGAATTTAGATTAGAATCTGCTGTTGGGCATGTCTGGCAAAACTTACATTTTTGGTCTAGCATGATTGGATCCGTTTCTATCAATGGATAGGCCATACATGCAAGTGGCCTGTTGTTGTATATTCTACAAGTAAATCCGCCATGGGGAGATCTTGATTCAGACTGTGTATCTAAAAATGGACAGGTATTTCCATTATCATCTTTTCCCATCATTTGGTATGCAATAATTTTTTCTGGATGGAATTTGTCATTTGAGATGCCTATTCTTGGAATTATCTGAATATTGATTCCTATCTTTTTTGCTAGTGTTTCTATTTTGGCTTTTTCATCTGGCAAAATAAGAACACCAACTTTGCCAAACTTTTTTGAAGGATAATATTCGCGTTCAATACAACACTGTGAACAATCCTTTACGCAATTAAATTCCATAAAATAATCTATCTGAGCTCATCAGATTCTAAAATGTTTACAAATATGTTGTATGGCTGTGCACCTGGAATTTTGACTATTTTGTTATTTGGACCAATAACAAAAAACGCTGGCGTTCCTGTAAGTCCTAGTGTCTTTGCATCTTCTGAGCTAGCTTGAATTTTTTCTTTATATTTTTCGCTCATCATACATTCTGTGAATGCCTTCTCGTCTAGTCCTACATCTTTTGCAAATTTGAATTGGTTTTCTGCTGATGCCCAGCCATTGTTTTCGCCATTCCAGTTATTGTATAGGGCATCATGGTATTCCCAGAACTTGCCTTGTTCGTCTGCGCAATGTGCAGCATGCGCAGAAACAACCGAGTCTGGACCAATTATTGTATAGTCTTTGAATATCATCTTGGCTTTTCCAGTTTTAATATAATTTTCATTTATTTGATCTTCGGTTTCATGGAAAAACTTGTTACAGTAAAAGCACTGATAATCGCCAAATTCTACTATTGTAATTGGTGCATTGTTATCTCCAAGTACAGGCGATGAATTTGCCGAAAAAATAGACATTTGGATTTGTTGTGGTGTTTGTTCGTCTGCTTGTGTATCTTCTACATCTTGAATATCTTCAACTTTAAACCCATTATCAGAAACTAGTATGTTGGGGACAAAAAACACTCCAATTATGATAGCAGTTGCAATCCCTGCACCTATTCCTAATGATGGAGCATGTATCAATGCGATGGCTAAAGTCTAGATGAATTTAGTTGTTTTGTGTTAATTTATTCTAGATCAATGAACTAAAAAAATCTAATTTTTGTGAAATCTAAATAAATGCCACTAATGGCAAAAAACCATGAAGAGAGTTTTTGTTAATGGTTATGGTTCTATTGGTAATCGAATTGCTCAATTCATCAAAGACGATCCTCAAATCAAAGTAATTGGTGTTGGTAAATTTTCTCCAGACGACAAAGTAAACGACGCTATTTCTAGAGGCTTTGATGTTTATGTGCCGCAAAAAAACATTGATTCTTTTAAAAATTATAAAATCAAAGGCAGCATAGAAGAAGCGTTATCAAACTGTGATCTTGTAATTGATGGTGCGCCAGGAGGAACTGGCTATATCAACAAAAAACAACTCTACGAACCAAAAGGAGTAATGGCAATTTATCAGGGAGGAGAGTCTGTTTTTGGAGACGAACGAGTCTCTGATTTATTATTTAATTCACGTGTTAATTACAAGGAAGCCTTTGGCAAAAAACATGTCATGCAGGGAAGCTGCAATGTCACTGGAATGGGAAGAATTCTACAACCACTACGTGAAAAATATAACTCTAAATTATTGCGCTTTGACGCGATACTGGTTAGACGTTGGGCAGATATTGAACAAACTGACAAATCAGTTCCAGATACAATAGAACTAACTTCAAACCCCCATCATCAAGATGATGTAAAATCATACATGGGAAAAGACACTCCACTATTCATTCAAGCAATAAAAGTTCCAACCAGACAAATGCATGTACACATGATGAGCATTAGATTCAAAGAAACAGCACCAAAGCCTTCAGAGATCTTGGACTTGTATAATGACGAGTACGGAGTAGCTACCCTTTGGACTGCAAAAGGCACAAAACAAATCCGCGATGCGGCAGAATCTATGAAATTCAGCTTCAAAGATACCAACATGATTCACATACATGCCAACATGATGGAATCTATTGGGGATACTGTCAAAATGGTGTACTCTGACGACCAAACAGGCATAGTTATTCCAGAAAACCACATGTTGATGCAGGCAATGCTTTTTCAAAAATCATACAAAGAAGCGTTTGCACACACTGAAACTCTATTTCACATGGAAGAAAAGAAAAAAGCATTGCAAGAGTTTTTTGCTAAAAAATAACTATTTTTTTCGCTCGCGCTCTATTTCTACAAAGATGTGTTCTCTGTTTGTATTTGGGATTACTCGCATGATTTTTTGCTCAATTTCGTCTGTGACTAGTTCTATCTTGTCAGTATCTAATCCATCAATTAGATTGACCTGAATGCCGACTAGGATGTCTTCTGGTCCTAAATGCATTGTTCTCATGGTTATGAGCTTGTTAACTTCTGGTATTTCTTGGATTGATTTGACAATTCGTTTGTATTCTCGGTTTGTAACTGATTCGCCAATAAGCAAACCTCGATTTTCTTTTGCCAAGAAAAAGGCAAAAAACATCAAAATTCCACCAATTATCAAAGATGCTATTGAGTCATAAATTGCGTTTCCAGTAATGTCTGATAGGAATATTCCTATAACTGCAACCAATATTCCAAGCAATGCAGCCGAGTCTTCAACTATTACAGTCAAAAGCGCAATATCTTTACTTTCTTTAAAATGATCAACCATTGACGCAAAGCTGATTTTTTGCTCCTTTTCTCTAATCTCCCGCGTAAACTGTTTTAGTGCGACTCGTAATGCATTTGCCTCAAAACCAAATGCTATTGCCAAGATAATGTAGCTTATTTGAGGATCTTTGATCTTGTGAACTTCGCTAAACAATGACGTTGCTCCCTGCTCCAAGGACAAAATGCCGGATATTCCAAAAATCATAGTTGCTACAATGAAGGACCAAAAGAACAGCTCTCTTCCATGACCGAATTGATGCTGGTGACTTGCTGCTTTGGTGCTAGTTTTTATGCCAAATAGGATCAAAATCTGGTTAAATGTATCGGATGCAGAGTGGTATGTCTCTGCCCACATTGCAGCACTTCCTGTAATGAATGCAGCAATGAGTTTTGTAATTGCTATGCCTAAATTTCCAAACAGGGCAGCATATACTGCCTTTTTAGAGCCAGTTGCCAATTATGTGATGATTTTTGTTTTTGTCATCTAATAAACTAATGTCATATTTTTATGCCTATTCTCTTGGCGGATTCGCAAATCTGTTTGCTGGATTATTATGATAATCGACTGGAAGACTAGAGTCTTTTTGTCTGCCAGTTAGTATTCCTACTACAACATCGTCTTTTTTGATGATTCCTTTTTCTACTAGTTTTTTAATTCCTGCAGGTGATGCACCAGATGCCATTTCACAATCAAATCCATTCAGCCCTACAATTGACATACCATCAAGCATTTCAGCATCAGAGACTTTTTCCACTATTCCATTTGTGAATTCTAGTGCACGTAATCCTTTGAAAATATTTGCAGGCCTGCCAATCTGGATTGCAGTTGCCTTTGTCTTTGGTCTGATTCCTTTTTCGTCTAAATGCTTGTAGTAATTTTTTATTAGTTCAGCATCTGGCTTGCCGTTGCTCCATCTTAGCTTTTTGCCTTCAAACTCTCCATTGTACAAATCATACAGTGTACTTGCGCCTTCAGAGTTTATTACTGCAATTCTTGGTATTTTTTTGATCCAGCCCCATTCGTATAACTCCATTAGTGCTTTACCACAGCTTGAAATGTTGCCTAATGCTCCTCCAGGATAGACAATCCAGTCTGGTGGATTCCAGTTTAGATATTCTATTGCCCGATATGGAATGGTTTTCTGTCCTTCTATTCGGAATGGATTGACAGAATTTACTGTGTATCCATCGTGGTATTTTGCGTCATCTAGGGATTTTGCTAGTGCATCATCAAAGTTTCCTTGAACTTGAACAATTTGGGCTCCAAATTGATACGCTTGCGATAGTTTTCCTGGAGCAATTTGTCCTGCTGGAATATACACATCACATTCAATATTTTCATTTGCAGCATACATTGCAGCAGCTGCAGATGTGTTACCAGTCGATGCGCAGATTATCTTTTTTGCACCAATTAATTTTGCATGAGTTACTGCAGTTGACATGCCATTGTCTTTGAATGAGCCACTTGGGTTGTATCCTTCTGGCTGAAGCCATAATCCGCTATGGTTTATTCCAATAAAATCTGCAACCTTTGACATTTGATATGGTTTTGACTGTCTTCCTTCTGCACCGTCAAGAGACACTAGATATTTTGAACATTCCTCTTTGTTTCCTGTGTCTACTTGGCAAAAGTTGAGAAGCTCTCTAAATCTCCAAACCCCACTTTCATTGAAAATGTTTCCCTGAGAATTTCTTCTAGTGTAAAATAATTCCTTTAGCTCTTGTGATGGTTTATTTTTGTATTTAACATCGAGGAGATGTCCTCTTTCGCACTCTATATTTTTAGAATTTATTGGATATTCAAGACCGCATGACGGATCTATGCATTTTAGGTAAGCATTATCTTTCAATACAAATTGCCAATAATGTCACTGCCTTAAATTTGAATTGTTAGTATTTTGGAATTAAGATAGACTAAGCTTTTTCAATGGTATTATGTGTAACAAAAGAAAATGGTAATACTTGAGAAATATCTAAAAGGCGTTTTACAACAAATCGATGATTCTTGTACATTATTGCAAAATCTAAAAGACAAGCCTGGTGACCTGCAAATCATACATCGTGAACTAGCAAAAATAAATGGACTTTTTGCAGCACTATTAAACAAACTAAACACAAACAAACAAGAATTATCTGATTATCAACATATTTTATCACCAATCAAGCAATATTTGGATAGCCACGAGTTTTTCAGAGAAATAGATACAATGTCACCGTTATATTCTGATGATCCAATGAGGCTCAGAAATTTACGATTATCAATACTTGATTCTCTTACAGAAAACAATCTATTGGAGCATGTAAAATCCATACTTAGAGAATAATATGTCGGACAAAAAATGCATTCTGTGTGGCTGTAAAGACCACAAGATATTTGGTTGTTCCAGACACTTGTCAAAAAGATGCAGCTGTTATCGTAGCTAGTGCTCTTAGCTAGACTTTTTTCCACCAGAGCGAACATGAAAGTTAATGCAACATTTGCATTCTTTTGTGATGCATTCGCTTTCTTCATAATGTCCACAAATTCCACACTCACAATGTGTATTCATTAGGATCATTAGTCCAAAGTAGAATATAACTAAAACTGCATATTTTTTGCTGATTTATTGCTAAAATGATATTATTTTTTTGATTTATGGGTTTTTGCCGGTTTGGTTTCCTTTTTTGGTTTGACACTGGGCTTTCCTTCTAACTCTTCTTTGATTTCTTCTGCTTTTTTGTCCACTACTCTGATTATTTCTTGGATAAATCCATCAAGATCATCGTCTGACACTAACGGTTCTGCTTGGGCGGCAATCTCGTTTATTGCAGTAGATATTTCTGAGCTTACTTGTTCAAAGCTTTCTGGGTCTTCATAGGCTGCATTATAGAGAGATTTTAGATTATTTACCTGATTTACAAGTTGATCTGTTAGGGTAATGGTGTAATCTGTGCCTGAGATTGAAATCTCTTTTGATGACATGATTTGATGTTTTTAGAATACTTTCTTATAGTTTTTGGTACTGTATATCAAAAAGTGATGTATTCCAGAGCTACTGCATCAGAAATAAGATTCACATGTTTAGAATTCACAACATAACCACTCTTGATATCGTTGATTGAAACCCATCTGTTTGTAGATGTATAATGGCTTCGAACTTTCAACTCTTTTTCAATCGTTTCTATATCAAATTCGCCTTCTTCTACTTGTTGTGTATTAAGATGTTTTATCGTGATTAGAATTTTGTTCACTTTGACTCTGTTACCAAATTTCCATTGTACTGGAGGATGTTCGTCTGATACTTCAAGAATTTTTATCTTCATTTCCTTGTCGCCAAAGACATTGTGACTTACTAACATCCTTTCATCTACAAATTCTTCAAAACTCATACCTAATTTACCGTGTTTCGATAATTAAAGAGTTATTCTAAGTCTTGCGCCGGATATTGGGAATTATGCTGCGTTTTGACATTTCTGCTTACAAATGGCATGGCATAGTCTTTCAGATCTAGTCTTTGGCGTTTTGCATCAATTATGGAATGTGTTGTTCCGTCGTAATTGCAAGCAAAATCTGATATTGGTTTTGAGACATCCCATACTTTGTAATATTCTCGAAGCTCTCTTTTTTCATATTCGCCTAAACCAATTCGTTTTTTTGAGAGAAACTTGAATGCAAAAATTACTTTTCTAATTTGATATAGTTCAAAACTGTCTACCCATTTCAGACATCGAATTATCTGATCGTATGGGACAACAAGCGAGTTTGTTGTACCGGATTTTGCCTCTATTGTAAATATGGTACTGTGTTTTGTGCTGACTGCCAAAATGTCTGGCAAACCAACACTTGGGGAGCCTAGCCTGAAGCCTCTCCAACTATCTAAAGAATTGAACCGCTTTACTAGTGTGTCTTCCCAATGATATCCGCGTTGTCTTCTAGTGCGTGCTATTCTGATGTTGTCTTTTTTTATCTTTTTTTGGGCTAGTGGTTTTTGTAGCTTGACTAGATTTGACAATGATTTGTTTTGGTATTGCCAGTTATAGAAGACTAGGTTATTGTATTATCAGAGTATTTGGTCAAATTTACTCAAAATATGGAGCAAAGGTGAATTTCGGGGTTTCACTAAATCCACAATTACTAATTGTCATTTTTTCACCAGTTTTTAGGTTTGTATCATTTGTTATAGTTCCAATCACCCTGATTGAATTTTCAAATTCTACTATTCCAAAAATCTGATTATTTTTAGAAGACCACTCTATCAATATGCCTGGTTCCTTTATTTGTCTCCAAGTCAAATCCCCAAAACAATTGTTACAGAAATTATTTGGAGGCCAATTTGTATTGCGGCATTTTATGCATTGACCTACAACGAATTTACCATTTTTTAGTTCCGATTCAAAAATCATCGTTTCATTACCAATACCGTTGATGATGTAGCGGCCGCTGACATGTTTTGGACCAACCCAATTTGTGCATTTTCAATCTGTCTTTTTGTAGCAACTCCTTGAAGCTGCATTGTGATTTCAGCCATCTGTGCAACTCCTGTTGCTCCTAGGGGATGGCCAGCACCGATCAGGCCGCCCCTTGGATTGATTTTTTTGTTGTTTGTTTTGTATAATTCAGTTACTAGGCCTGCAGCATTACCTTTTGGTGCAAATCCCAAGTCTTCTAGAATCATTAATTCACATATAGAAAACGCATCGTGAATCTCTGCTACATCAATCTGAGTAGGATTTATGTCTGCCATGGAATACGCTTGTGCGCAAGCGTCTGATGTTGATTCTATTCTGGTTAAATCGTTTTTTGTAAAACTAGCAGATGTTGTTTTTTGACCAATACCTTCAATCCAAATTGGTGTATCTGTATACTTTTTAGCAAATCTTTCTGATACTAGTAAAACTGCAGCACTTCCTGTACAAGAACGAGAACAATCAAGCAGTCTTAGATCATCAGTTAATAGCTTAGATTTCATGATTTCATCCATAGTGTATTTTTTTGTATTATATGCAGCTGGATTATCTTGAGCATTTTTATGATTTAACGCAGAAACGTATGCAAGATCTTTGTCTGTAGTTCCAAATTTTCTTTTATGAGCTTTTGTAAACATTGTTCCCCAGAATATTGGGTGTTTGAATTCTCCACGCGATACATCCCAATCTAAAACCTGACCAGAATTTTCTGCCTGTTCTGCACCAACTACTAGTACTGCATCTGCCATACCAGACGATACGTATGAGAATCCAGAAACAATTGCATTTGTCCCAGAATTACACATGTTTTCTATACTATGAGATATCTTTGGAGCAATTCCAGTCATTTCAGCAAGTATTGGTGCGAGATATTTTTTGTTATTATTTGTAGAAACTAGTACTGCATCAATGTCTTTCTGTGATAGATTTTTTGTGTTTTGAAATAATTGTTTTGTTGCAGAAATAAGTAGGTTCTCTATTGGAGTGTTGTCTAGAGAAAATTTGGTTGTTGAATATCCTGCAATTGCAACTTTCATTACACATCACTAAACGTTTTTGTCAATAAATCAAATGATTTTCCAACATCGCCAGTTGGATTGAATTGGATTATTGGTTGAGTTATTCCTGCATCATAGATTATCTTTAACTGTTTTTTGCATTCTTGTGGTGAGCCTGCTATGGTAAGTGATTCTAGCATAGAATCTGTGACAAGCTCGTGGTTTGATTTGAGGCCAGATTTTTGATATTCACCGTAAATATTGTCAGTTTCTTTTTTGAATCCATTTTCTGCTAAAAATTTTCTGTATATTTCTCCAACTGAAATATAGAATGCCAATGTTTTACGAACACGATCTTTTGCTAAATCCCCATCTTCGGAAACACTCGTAATTAATTGGCAAGCAACATCGATTATTCTTTTTTTCTGCATTTTTGATATTGTACTTTTCATCTCAGAAATCGGTCTTAGATAGAATATTATTCCGTCCCCTATACTCCATGCCATTTCTGTCATTTTTTGGTTTACTGCAGCAATATAGATTGGAATATTTTTACGAGGCGGTGTGATCAAAAGTGAGAATCCTTTTAATGTAAAGACCTCTCCAGAATAATCGATTTTTTTTCCAGATAACGCAAGACGAATTATCTCTATTGTTTCTTTCATTCGTTGTAATGGTTTTTCAAATCTGTATCCATGTAATCCTTGTATAATTGGAATACTGCTAGTACCTAATCCTAAAACAAATCTCTGATTTGATAATGTATCAATTGTTGCAGCACCCATAGCAATTAGTGTTGGGCTACGAGAGTAAATGTTGATAATTGATGAACCAATCTTGGATTTGGTTTTAGCAGATATGGCTGAAAGCATGGCATAGTTTTCCATGCCCCATGTTTCTGGGATCCAGACTGTGTCTGGTTTCACTTTGTTGGTTTTTTCTGCACACTTTAGTAAATCATCAATTGATAGTAAAGAACCAAGACTGTACGATAGCTTCATGGTGTATTCCTTAGAGATTTTTTCCTTTTAACGCCTCTGAGCAGTCTTCCAAGTCTTTATGCGAATCAATCGAGTACCAAAATGCATTTTTGAATCGTACTCCTATGAGATTTCTTTTTTTTACTAATCTGTGAAATGTTGTATTTTCTATTGCTCCTTTTGTTGGGAGTTCTGAGATTATTTTTTTGTCCAAATGATATATTCCCGCATTCATCCAAACGTTTTCTAGCGGTTTTTTCTCTTTGAAGGTAGTAATTTTGGAACCGCTTATCTCAACTGTGCCAAATTTAGTTCGAAGCTCTATTAATGCAATGGAGTTTGTATGCGAGTATAACTTTCTAACATCTATTGTGGTTATAATATCGCCATTTATAACTAGAAACGAGTTTTCTTTGATCATCCTTGCTGCTTTTTTGATTGCTCCGCCTGTGCCTAATGGAGATTTTTCTATTGAATATTGGATTTTTGATCCAAAATTGTCTTTTTGTTCTAGATAGTTTTCGATTTGGTCGGTTTTATATCCAGTACAAATTGTGAAATCATTAATTCCAAATTTTTTTAATTGTTTTATCTGCCATTCAATTAGTGGTATATTGCTTACTGGAATTAGTGGTTTTGGCACATAATCAGTAATTGGTTTTAATCTGCTTCCAAGACCTCCCGCCAAAATTATTGCTTGCAATGCTTCTCTGATTAGTTTTACACTTTAAAATCTATGGTTATATTATTCCGAGTGTGATTTGTCCAAAATAATATCCAACAAATGTCAATGCAATGCTCCAAGCACATGAACCCACAAATGTATATGTCATAAACTTGGCTGGATTCATTTTGAATAATCCTGCAGGAATTGAAATCATTTCGCGCAAGACTGGAACCATTCTTCCAAATAGCACTGCTTTTTCACCATATTTTTCAAACCATTTTTCTATTTTCACCAGATTTTCTTCAGAAATTCTTGCATATCTTAGATATCTGAGCATAGCGACCCGACCAAGCTTTATACAAATTAGGTAGATTATTGTAGATCCAATCGTGGCGCCAACTCCGCCTGACATGCCTAGTCCAAGTGTTTCTAATATTCCTAATCCATTCTTTGATGCAAAATACCCTGCAAATGGGAAAATCGCAGCAGTTGGAATAGGTGGAAAAACTGTTTCAATTATTGCAGCCACAAAAACTCCAACATAAAGATAGTCAGATACCAGGGAGCTCACCCACTGAATTAGGGACTGAATCTCTGTCAATTTTTCTCTGTTAGATAGTAATGCATCTCAGTATAACATTCTACGCAATACTGTTCATCATTAGTATGTGTGCAATTATAGATCTTATTGGAATCTTTGCCACATTTTACACAAACAGTCATTTTCTAATCTTTATTGCACCGAGCGCAATTTGAAATGCGCCTACTGCAAATAATGGGCCTGCTTCTGACATTGCATTTCTTGGTTGATCAGATGGAGGCATTGACAAAAAGACAACACCACCAATTATTATCATTATGCTAGTAACAAACAACATTATTGCAAGCGGTTTGGATGATTCTTTTCTAGATATGAAAAATGCAATTATTGGTAAAATCATAGCAGGACCGCCAAGACCTATTCCACGTATTTTATGATCAAATGGCAAAAATCCTTGATCTGTGCCCTTACCTATTGCAGCATCTGCTCCGTATATTGCTAGCAACACGATTGAAATTGCTGTTATGACTAGAGCTATTTTTATTGCCATCAATCTAGAGCAAAAATAATTATCTAATAAATCATACTACAACAAAATAATTGCTTTGAAATCAAAATTTGGTTATATGTTTAAAAGTAGTTTAATTGCAATACAACCGTGTCTACTGACGCACTGCGTGAAATAGCAATAGACCACGATGAAAAATAGCAAAAAGCATTACAACTGTTCTCTGATAATTATACAAGACTCATACTTTCTGTTATGATTGATTCTCCAAAATCAGCATCACAAATATCTGATGAGACAAAAATTCCCTTAACCACAATATATCGAAAACTACACTCACTATTGGGAGAAAACCTCATTCGCATATCTGGGCAAATCGCAGAAAATGGTAAAAAGAACTTTCTTTATAAAAGCAAGCTAAAATCATTTCATATTACATTCACTAATGGCAGATTTGTTATTTTAGTAAACACTAGTGGAACATGTAACTTCTGTCTAAATTCTCATACATAATTCTGGAATTATTCCCACAAACTAAATACAACAAATATGATATCGCCATAAACCAACTGCATAACAAAACCTGCTGCAATAAACAACATATATGGAATTCCTGGCGTGATCCAAGTATCTTTTTTGGTACAAAACTCTGCATGTTCTGCATTTTGTAATGACAAGTTGAATTTTTTGCGATTATCGTCAATTTGTTCAATTGAGAATCCAAATTTGGGATTTGTTGCTCTATATCCAATAAACATTGCGAGGATTTTTTTTGCCTTAGTTTCGTTGAATCCTTCAAAAATGTCTTGTTTTCTTGTAAGCAAAACTGCATTTCTTGTGACATTTATGAGCATTGGTATTGTGGAAAGCAATACTGCATTGGTTAGAGTTGTAAATGGAGTTATCATTTCTTTTGTTAGCGTGATGCTTGGCACTAATGCAGCTAAAACTATGAGTGCAAATGCATCCGCACCTCCAAAAAGACCAAATCTCCAAATTATTATTGCGATTGGTGCTATGATTAGAGATATTCCTATTCTGAATAACTCATCTGTAATGTTGATACTAAATGGAATCATTATTGCAGAAATTGCACCAAAAACAATCCAGACGATGTCGCTTATCTCACGTTTTTTGATATCTGACGCACACGCAATTCCAAGCATTACTAGTGCTAGAATAATTCTAATTCCATCAAGTGGTATTAATTCCAACATATACGTTAGAGTTTAATTGTTTTTGAATTTATTTAATGGAGAGCTTGCATTTTTTGCCTAAACGTCGTACTGTGATTATTTTATTATTTTCTTTAATGGTTCCAAGGTTTTTGATTTCTTCCACATGTGTTCGCACAAACTGTACATGTTTTCGACCATTTCTATTGAATTGCTATCCAGCACTGAATCTCCATCATCGTTCATGTCCATGGATTCATTTATTCCTCCAGACATGATGAGGTGTTTATTTTCTTCAACTACCATTCTACTCTTTGATGGTAGCTTGCCTATTCTGATCTCTGATGCGCCAAGTTTGCTAATTATTGATATTACATCTGGCTCTTGGGTATCTGTTACTATTCTGATTTGACCTCCATTTACCTTGCAGATCTTTATTTTTTCTGGAATCGAGGTATGATACATTCGAACCAAGTCTTTTGCTGTGGTGACTAGATATATTACAGATTCTGATTCTGAGAATAATTTACCAATTCTAGAATAAATGTTGTGTCTTCCTTGAACTATTGATACACTTGCTGACTCAATTGGTTGTTGTTTTCGTGTAATGTTTTTGAGATCATCTGCTAACTTGATTGCAATTTTTTGCATTGTAATGAATTCGTTTTCTTTTCTTTGAATTAGATTTGTTAGACCTTCTTGCGGTTCAACTGGGTTGCAAATAACTGGATTTGTCATTGTAGTTGTAACTAGGCCTAAACTACGCAATTTTTCAAGTGCACGATAGGCTTTTCCACGCTCGATTTCTAGCTTAGTGGCTAGATTACCAACAGATAATGTCCAATTTGTAATAATCCGATGTATAACTGTGCATCCATATCATCCAAATCAAAATGTTTTAGCATTGTAATCAGTTCCGCTCTTTGCATTCGTTATGAATCTATTACAAACTGGTATATTAGCTTGAGGCATAGGCTGGGGAAAAATTGGTTAAATCTTACTAAATTTGATTTGTTTTTTTATGATTTCTAGTGATTCTAACAATCCCTTGACGCCTAGAGTATCTTTTGAATCTACCAAATTGAAATGTCCAAGCTTTCGTTGTGGTTTTGATTCTTCTTTGCCGTACATTTTCAAATAAAGATTTTCAGCACCAAAATCAGAGATTTTATACTTTCCTGAAAATTCATCTGTTCCCAAAATATTATACATTATTGTTGGATGAATCAATTTAGTGTTGCCAAGCTGCAATCCGAGTATTGCTCTTAGATGTTGTTCAAATTGTGATGTTTGTGTGGACTGTAAGGTATGGTGTCCAGAATTATGAACACGAGGTGCAATCTCATTTATGATGACCTTGTCATCCTTTGTGACAAACATTTCTATTCCAAACACTCCTGCACCATGTAGTACATCCATAGTATCATGTGCAATTTTTTCTGCTTGCAATGCCACTGTATCTGATACCCGTGCTGGCGCAATGGTAATCCGTAAAATATTATTCTCATGAATATTTTCTACAATTGGATACGTTGCAATTTGGCCATGTGTATTACGTGCAGCAATTACTGATACTTCCATTTTGAAATCAACGAATCTTTCCAGCATAAGTGATTTTCTAGCAAACATATTGTATGCAGCTTCAAGATCATTTTGAGATTTTATCTTGTAATTGCCTCTTCCATCATACGCATCTCGTCTAACTTTTAGTAACGTTGGATATTCGAATTGTTTTATCTTCTCTTTTAGATCTTCAAACGATTCTATCTCTACAAAATCAGTTACAGGAATTTTGTTTTTGGCAAGAAATGATTTCTGCAAAAACTTGTCCTGAATTATTCGTAGTGTCTCTGGTGATGGGTTTATCACAGTTTTTGATTCTGCTTGCTTTAAGACATCACTACTGCCTGATTCAATCTCATATGTTAGAATGTCGACCTTGTCTGCAAGCTCAAAAATCGCCCTTTCATCCTTAAAATCAGCCACAATTTGCTCCGCCCCTACCTTTGCTGCAGGACAATTTGGTGTAGGATCCAACACTATGACTTTTGAGATTTGATCTGGCATTTTTTGCGCCGCCTCGGTAATCATCATACCAAGCTGTCCGCCACCAATTAATCCCAAAACCCTCATCAATTGATGGCATCATCACTCTGCTAAAAATAGTTGTGTCAAATCAGATATTGTTAAAAACAGCAAAGTTATTCTCAGAAATGATGATACCAAAAACGCCGCTAGTTGGAATAATCATGGGCTCAAGCTCTGATAGTAAAATAATGCATAATGCCGCAAAAATCCTAGATGACTTTGGAATAAAGCATGAGGATCAAATAATATCTGCTCATCGCACTCCTACAAGACTGGAAGAGTATGCAAAATATGCAGAAAAAAATCAGTTTCGAGTTATTATTGCTGGTGCAGGCGGCTCTGCACATTTACCTGGAATGATTGCATCACATACCATAATTCCAGTAATCGGTGTGCCAATAATGGTGTATAATGACAAATCAGAAAAAAAATCAGAGTTTAAAGTATCTGCCTTTGCTGGAATGGATTCGCTTTTGTCAATAGTCGAAATGCCAAATGGCTCGCCAGTTGCAACAGTCGGTGTCAATAAGGCCGCAAATGCTGGATTATACGCTGTCAAAATACTGGCAATAGAATTCTCCGAATTAAAACCAAAACTAAAAAAATTCAAACAAAAACAACATATCTCTGTTCTAGCAGAATCTGACGAATTAAAAAAATCTGGGCTAGTAAAGTTTGTTGCAAAAAAATTCAAGTAAGCAGCTTGAATTGAATATTCTTTGACTTTAGATGGGCAATCAGCTTTTGTGCATGTTCTCTACCTTCGGTTTCTAGACTGAGTGTTACGCCAGCAGTCCCTGCATCGATTTCTGAGCTTAGTCTGTCATGTGTTACTTCTACTATGTTGACAGATAGTGAAGCAATCTCGTCTACTACTTCTTTTAGTGCGCCCGGCTTGTCTTTGAGCAAAATGAATATCTTGACTAGCCTGCTCATGGCGGCTAGTCCTTTGGATACAATCTGTCCAAGTAGATACATGTCGATGTTTCCTCCACCCAAAACAGGTACGACTTTTTTGTTTGGGGATGGTTTTGCATAAAGCAGATAAGCTAGCGCCACTGCACCTGCAGGTTCTACTACTGTTTTTGCACGCTCCATTAGCAAAAACATTGTCTTAACTATTTGGGTGTCATCAACTGTCACGATATCATCAATTAATTCATTGATTATTCGAAATGTGTTTTTGCCAGGCATTTTGACTGCAATTCCATCAGCTATTGTTCTTGCTCCTTTAACTGCTTGTAGTCTATTTGCTTTGATGGAATTTTTCATTGCAGGAAACGCTTTTGATTCTACGCCAATCACTTTGATGTTTGGTTTTTTACTCTTCACCGCAATTAAAATGCCTGATGCTAGGCCTCCTCCGCCAATTGGAACATAGATTTCATCTACATCTGGTAGGTCTTCTAATATCTCAAGTCCTATTGCACCATTTGCAGCTATTATTTGTGGATCGTCAAATGCATGGATTATTTTTGCCCCTGTTTTTTTCGATATTTGTTGTGCCTTTGTCCATGACTCATCATAATTTATCCCAGCTAAGATAACTTTGGCACCATATCCACGAGTTGCAGCTACTTTTGCAGGCGATGCAGTGAGTGGCATTACGATAGTGCATGGAATTTTTTCAAGCTTCGATGCATATGCTACTCCCTGTCCATGATTTCCTGCAGACGCTGCAATTACTCCATGTTTTTTTTCATCTGCAGACATGGATCTTATTTTTGCAAATGCTCCTCTGAGCTTAAATGAACCAGTTTTTTGTGCAAATTCTGCTTTTACATAAACCTTGGAGCCGGACATTTTGCTAAATGTCTCTGAATAGAACAAAGGAGTTTTACGAATTATGTTTCCATAAGAATTCCTAATTTTTACAATATCTTCGTATCTTGGGTTCAATAGAATAGCTCGACTGTTCCTTAGTATATTTAATTTCGTGTCCAAATTCTTGACAAACTGTGAAAATCCTTAAAGTCTGCACTAAATCTTACGCACAAAAACCCACATATATCTTAAATATTGTGACGATGATCGTACATAATTAGTCAAAGGAACGTTCTCCCCTTGAACTAGTTTTAGTTCATTGTTCCTTTGGCTATTTGTTTGTGTTAATCACTTTGTATGTTATAAAATCTCCTGATCATCTAAAACTAATACAATATCATCCAGAATTTTGATAATCTCTTGTTTTGTCTGGTCGGTAACTCGTTTTGGATCAAAGATTGCTTCTTTTTTCTTATTTTTGATAAAGTCTAGATCAAACGTGCATACACATCCTTCTTCTCCTGTTACTAGTCTATTTTCGTCAATCAGAACAGATGTCGTAGTATATACTTCCAGTAATAGATTGTCCAATTCCATGAATAATTCTTTTTTTCTTTGTTCTTTTGCTTTAAAATCATAGTCTGTTTTTTTCCCAGTCTCCGTCGCTATCTCTTCTCGAAGATTATCATTATCAAATAATACTTCGAAAAGCTTTTGCTCATCTAAATTTTTGTGACCCATAGTTTCTAACCTTTCACGTATCATGGAATCAGTAAGTTCTGCTAGTTCATTTTCCTTGTTTATTGTATTGTCCATTATTTCTGCTAGTTCTTTTTGGACAGTCTGGACTTTGTTATCTGGTTTGTAATATAATAATGCATGATATTGCAATGCCATATGCCATAATATGGTATAGTTTTTGATTTTAGTTTCTAGTTTCACAAAGACTCGCCTGAGATCCTCATCAGACGTTGTTGTAATTCCCTGAGTTGTCCATTGTGGTAATTTATTTAGTATTTTATTGTAGAGTTTTGCTACTATGCTTGGATCAAAAGTATTCTGATCAGTTACAGTAGTATCACCGAGCATTACCTTGATTGGTGTTGGTTTTACTATCTGATCTATTTGTCTTTGAAATGCCTGACTAATTTTGTCTGATTTTTGAGCCAAGATTCCAAAAAACTCGTCATTGGTTTTGCTACCTAGGCGCACAAAAATTGGGTCTTTCTGAGCCTAAAAATCCTAATGCTTTGTAGCATTGATTTGAACCACTCTCTTAAATACAAAAAAAGCTCAATTTTTCTTGATTGACGTTAGGTAGGGTTTTATGCACAAATTGCAAGGTCGAAGTAATTGTGTATTATGATGATGCTTATAAAGGAAAGAGAGCCAAATGTCCAAATTGTTCTGCCAACTTTCCTATGGAGTAAGACGGTACTATGAGCAGTGCAGAAAAAACCCCATTGGATAAGAAACCCCCATCTAAAAATGCCAAAGAAGACTTTGGCATAGTAGACATGATGCTATCAAAATCATCAGAACGTGTAGTAGACTCAGAAACGCTGATCAAGGAGACACAAAACCGAGTTTGGCGTGCCCTAAAAAGCGGATATGAATATTCGCCGCAAGAAGACGAATCTGATGTATTTTTGCGAAAACACGTCTTTTCCAGAATGAAGATGGTGGTGATGTATGTCGATCTAGTAGGGTCTACACAAATAACCTTAGATCTGCCAGAAGACAAAGTCGCAATAATAATTACATGTTTTGCACAAGAAATGGCGCAAACAATTAGACATCATGGCGGATTTGTGTTAAAGTTTGTAGGCGATGCAGTAATTGGTTATTTTCCAGCAGAAGAAAATCAGCTTCAACCGGCAGATAATGCTGTAATGTGTGCGAAATCAATGATTTCTGTAATACAAAAAGGAATCAACCCAATTCTTAACCAATATGATTATCCTGATTTGGCAATCAAAGTTGGAATTGATTATGGTGAAAACATGATTGTAAGGTATGGTTCTGACGCCAAAAAATCTCATGTTGATATTTTGGGGCCTGTAATGAATATTGCAGCAAAAATCCAGTCTATGGCAAAACCAAACCAAATTCTCATTGGAGATGATGTTTATACAAGAATTCATCCATCAATTCAGAATGGATTCCAAAAAGCAGTCTGGAAGAACAATGAATGGAAATACCACCGTGATGATGGTACTCTATATCCCGTCTGGATTCACATTGATTAGATGGTAAATTTGTCTGGACACTCTATGTGTTCGTAATGATGGTCTGTGAATTTTTCTTGAACTACATACATTACAATTTTATGTAATTCGTCAATGCTGATGTTTTTTCTGCATTTGATACAATGCTTTAATTTCATGTCTTATTGGCCTGCGATCTCTGATCGCTATAAGGATCTGCGATCAGCTCAATTTGATAAAAAATGCCTAGCACTTGACTATTCAGTATATTTTATGCGTAATGCCAAAGCAAAAATACCGTCTGAAATTACAAAAAACATGGATACACCAGAGATAAAGGCGTTTATGGAGATGCATGGCTATCCGTTTGGATTTAGTCTGAGCCCATTTGCTCAGTTGCGTTACCCGCCAGGACTTGCAGCTCCGATTGCGCCATCAAGACTCAAAGAAAAAATGATTGCAGATAATCCTGGCTTTACTGGCAAAATAAACGAATTTAACAAAATGTATCTCAAGCATGCGTCTGGCCTGCTAGACATGAGTGCATCCATGTTTGTATCAGGTCATCCGATGACTCACAAAATGGCATCTGATCATAATGACCTACAAGAATTGGAAAAGCTGCGGTTAGAAAATTCCGAACTCAAAAAACGAATAGAGTCATTAAAACACAACAAATCTGAGAAAAACTCTTTTTAACTTTAATAGATTACAGTAATTGTTGAAAACCCCAGAGCAAAGATGGAAAGAATCTATAATAATACACAGAAAGAAATGTCAAAAGATTCTTGGTATTTCTAAATCCATTAGATATGTTGGTGTGATCAATCAATATGGCAGAACTCTTACTGGCATGATAAAATCTGGCATCAATCCGTTACTTGGTCCAGAATCTGCAAAAAATGAGTTTTTTATTATGTCGAACTTGATTACGCTACGCCAATCTCAATCAATGGCATTTGGGATTTTGGACTCGGCCATACTAAAACACAAAAATGCAATCATCCTATGTATCCCAAGTGATAAAGTAGTGTATTATGTATCACTTAATCCAAATACAAAATCAATTGATGATATTGCAAGAAAAGTGAAGAGTGTTATCTAAGCCGGCGTAAAGCCGTGATAACCCTTTGATTGTTTGTCCGAGTCTTCGAATTTTGGCTCAAACAGAGATACCATGTAACCGTCTGGGTCTAAAACAATGGCGTTTTTACCTGCATCCCTATCCATTACGTCTCGGTGGATTTTGACATTTTTTGATTTTAGCTCGTCTAATGCTGATTTAAGATCTCCTACCAAAAATCCAACCACAATTCCGCCTTCTAGGTTGTTTGCAGAGTGGTCTGCAGTAATTGATGTTGGATGCAAGCTGAGTAGTGCCCCAGTTTGACCCAAATCTACCCACGTTCGTCTTTGGTTTTTGATTGGCAGTCCAAGCAGCTCATGATAAAATGCAATTGATTTGTCCAGATCCTTAACTGCCAGAATTACATTTCCTACACGTTTGATATTCACAGAATGATTATGCGGTACGGTGTTTTATGCTTATTGTATTTCGATCATTGTTTCGGTTCGTTCGACTCCAGGAATCATCTGGATTTTGGTGGTAATCTCACGAATCTGTGAGAGATCATCTACTCTGACAAATGCTACTGCGTCGAACTGGCCGGAAATTGGAAATGAATTGTATACATATTGCATTTTTGCCAACTTTGCGGCAATTAGCTTTTTTGGTGATTTTACTAGTACGACTGCTTTTACCATCCCATATTTACCTCCACTTCAATTAGAGTCTCAGTAGTTACGATCTCCTTGATCTTTTTAAAATCAATTACCATGTTGTTAATTTCATCTATGGTGCCTTGGAGAAGAACACAAATGTCCGCTCTGCCAGTGACTGGAAGAGTTTCTTTAAGGATTTTGCGCTTTTTGTGTAACGCTTCTAAAACCTTGTTGGTTTTGCCAGGTTTAATTGTAATTAGACAGACTGCTCGCACTGTGATATTATGGTGTAAGTGTGAATAAAGTTTTAGTCATCGACTTCTTGGGATCGTGCTTCTTCAAGGTACGCCTTTCGTGCTTCCAGCTCAGCTTCTTTATCTTCTTTAAACTCTTCATCTATTATTATTAATCCGTCATCTGCATAGCCAGATGCTTTTTTTGCCTTTTTAGCTGGCTTTTTTTCTGGTTTTACGAGTTTGGTTTCTTTTTTTGCCTTTTTTGGTTCCTTTTTTATCAAGTTGACTTTCTGATGAGACCATCACCATCTATTAAAACATTACTTACTTTTTCGATTTCCACCATTACAAAAGATCCAAAATATGATCACACATACTAGTTTATGAAAAAATTTGGCATTAAATTATGCTGCATTTACTTGCACATGTTTTTCATTGCTTCTTGTCCGGCTTTTACCATTTCTTCTTGAGTTAGATCTTTGATGTGCGTTGCTATTGTCCAGTTGTGGCCAAATGGATCCACAAGACTTCCCATTCGGTCTCCCCAAAACATGTCCATTACAGGCATTGTAATTTTTGCTCCTACCTCTCCAGCCTTTTTTATTGTTGCATCTACATTTGGAACGTAGAGATAAACTCCGCTACCAGAACCACCTATGATTGTGGAGATTTACAGCCCATTTGTGGAAATTCGTCATTTATCATTATTATGGAATCGCCAACCTTTATCTCCGCATGCATTGTTGATTTACCATCAGGACTTGACATTGTGAATAGTTCTTGTGCATCAAACACTTTTTTATAAAAAGCAATAGCTTCAATTGAATTCATTACAGTCAAGCAGATTGTTGCATTGTGAAATCCATCAGGAACTGATTTTACCATGTTAAAAGCCTAGACATTTTGTAATTAAATATTGCTCATCTTGTTAGGAAAAAATGTGCCAAGGGTGGGACTTGAATCCACGACGGCTCCGTCTTCAGCGGAGTGCTCTCCCAGGCTGAGCTACCTTGGCGTCAAATTTCGTGCAAATTCAGGAATTAAAGTGTCTTTTGATTAAGGTTTCCATACTATGTCTTGTGTCTTGGCGCGTTTATTTGCAAGACGTGCTATCACAAACAAAAGATCTGATAATCGATTTAGATATTTTTGGCATAATGGATTCAAATCTTCTATTTTCGATAGTCCTACTGTAATAGTTTCCGCTCTTCTAGTAATGGTTCTAGCTAAATGCAAGAACGTTGCAACTTCCACTCCTCCTGGAAGTATAAAATTTGTTAGCGGTGCTATCTCTGATTCAAATTTATCAATATGTGATTCAAGATTTGTAATCATGGATTCAGTGATACGCGTTTTTTGGTTTGACAGATCTGGGTTTGATAGATCCGCGCCCACAACAAACAGCTCGTTTTGGATTTGTGTTAGCAATGATTTGATATCCAAATCCAGATTATGCGATATTATTATGCCCAATACTGAGTTAATTTCATCTACTGCGCCATATGCTTGAATTCTTGGGTCTGATTTTGATACACGCCTTCCACCTTGTAACCCTGTAGTTCCATCGTCTCCGGTCTTTGTATAGATTTTCAACAATTCAGATATGAAATTGGAATTATTATCTTTTGATTATCACTAATAATTTATAGCTGTATTGATTTTGTGATTTACATGAGTAAAGTTTCATGTCCATACTGTCAATCTGAGTTTGGTACAAAGGATGAGCTATCAAAGCATATAGACAGGATTCATCATGGATCAGGCCTACTTGAAGGCGACACCAGAAAATACTAGGATTTTTGATTTTATTTTACAATTAAAAACTATTCCTAGGAGTGGCTGGCAAAAAAAGCTTGGAATTGTACATTCTGAATCTGTTGCAGACCACGCTTATTCAGTTGCAGCTATTGCAATGGTGTTATCAGATATCAAAAAGCTTGATACTGGTAAAATCCTCAAAATGGCATTACTTCATGATTTGGCAGAATCTATTGTTGGAGATTTGACTCCAGAAGATTATCCAAAATCCAAAAAGATCAGATTAGAGAATAATGCAATGAGAAAAATCTTATCCACATTTGATGATGCCATATCAAGACAATACTGGTCGCTTTGGATGCAATATCAGAAAAAATCTTCCAAAGAGGCAAAACTACTTCATCAAATCGATAAATTAGAAATGGCATTGCAAGCTGACGTTTATGAAAAATCTGGACATAAAAAAGAACATCTAAAACCCTTTTTTGATTCAGCAAAAAAACAAATCAAAGATTCCGATCTTAAAAAAATTCTGCAAAAACTAAGCTAGCACAGATTTGATCTGTTTGGGTATCTTAAAGTAAAATGTGGGGCCTATTCCAGGCTCGCTTTCAACACCCACAGTCTCTTTGAATGATTCTATAATTCCTTTGCAGATTGAAAGGCCTAGTCCACTTCCACCATGTTTCCTTGTGGAAGATGTATCGATTTGGTAGAATTTTTGGAATAGGTTTTGTTGTTTGTCTTTAGGTATTCCAATACCATTGTCAATTATGGAAAATGTCACAAACTCGGAATCATTTTCTATTTTTAGCTGGATTTTTCCATTACGTGCTGGTACGAAATCAATTGAATTGTTGATAAAATTTCTCAATATTTGAGCAAGTCTTATCTCATCTAATGTAAAACCAAATCTTTTGGACATGATACATAATAACAAATTCTTTTTTCTGCCAATATTGGTGCATATGTCTCAGAGAGTTCCTTAATGAATTTTGGAATATAGACATCTTTGAAATTAAATGTCATTTGGTTTAGGCCAAGCTTTTCCGCATCTAGTATGTCTGAAATTAATCTGAGTAGTTTTTTTGCATTTTGCTACACTTTGGTTACTGCATTTTTTTGTTTCTCGTTTAATGTGTCAAGCGAATTGTAATGCATCAAAATATCACACCAGCTCAATATTGGCGTAAGTGGAGTTTTCAACTCATGCGTGACCATTGAAGCAAATTCTGCTTTTCGTTTGTCTATTTCCATAAGCTTTTTGTTTTGTTCTTCTAATTGAAGAGATTTTTTAAGTAGATCTTTGTTTCGCGCTTCGATTTCTTGTTCAAGCTTTATTTGTAAATTAATGAGATTATTTTTTTCCTTGATTTGCACTTCCAAGATCTGTGCCTCTTTTGCTAATTGTTCAGTTCTGGATTTTACCATCTTGGTAAGATTGTGATTTATTGTTAAAATGACGCCTGTAAATGCACTCATCATGCCTATTATCCAATATATTGCAGATTCACTCTCAAAGAACCCATTATCACCAAATTCGTGCAATTGGTATATTGTAGTAATTGCAACTAGGAATATTGCGCCTAGCATGAGTGGTATTGTAATTTTGTAAACATTGTCAAATTTTATATCGATGTTGTTTGGTTTAACTATCGATAACCAATTCATTTTCTTTTCATCAAATGTAATCGCAGCAATTATGAACAACAAATATCCTGTAAGCCATGCCATATCGATTGGGTGTCCAGTTGTATATGTGTCATTCAGCTCGTAATATGGATAAATCAAATCTCCAACTGTAAACGCAGACATCGCAAGAAGTAAAGTGATCCAAGCAGTATTCTTCATCTTGATAAAAACAATTGTTCCTAGAACAAGTGGAATCATGATTACGACATCCAATATTGGATAGCTTAACGCAGTTGTCAATTCTAAAATATTTTCATAACCCAATTGTTGTACTATAAGCATGGTTGGTATCAGAGATGTTGAAGCAATTCCTAATGCAAAGAAAACAAGTTTTTTACTAATCATCTTTTGCAAATATTCAAAGTTTTTCCATGTAAATATAATCAATCCAGCATATCCTGTTAACCATAATCCATCTGCAATACTTGGAAATTGATCTGTCATCCAATACATGTCATCTACAACGTAGTATGTCTCGGCAACAAAAGATGCCATAGCAAAAACCAAAAACCACACTAATAATCTCTTTGAACTTGAATTGGTTTTGATTTTTTTGCCCAATATTATACTCAACATTGCAGGAAGTATGATACTTTGCAAACCTGCCAACCAGAGCATGTTCTCTTTCTCATACATCCCATATATGGCCATACCAACCGCTATCGCTACTATTGCCAATACAATCCCAGTCAGCCTTGCAATAGCTTTCTTGAGTGAATTTTACAAGTTAATCCATAGTTTGTTACAATTGAACAAACAGTAGATACTTTATACTGAACTTGCCCAAAATGTCGTCCATGTCTGCAGAGAAGGATGAACTTATCAGAGCACAAAACGAGTTGATTGGCATATTATTTGAGATAATCAAAAGATTTCAAGCAAATAATACTTTGGATGAGGAATACTTTCAGATTGCATCATCTGCTAATCAAAATGCTCAGAATAGAAAAAGATTGGATGAGATTATATCTGAACGTGAAATTAATAGTAAAACTATATCTAAGCTATTAGAGAAAATAGAGAACTAACTACAGCCGCAATCATCATCCGAAATCATTTTGAGCTTTTTTGGAGATTGCTCAAATCTTGATTGAACATAATGCGATATGTTTGTTATGCGGATTATGGTTGGTTTATGTGTCCAGCTTCCTTCGTTGTCAAACCAAGATTCTATTTCATCTACATCATAACATTGTCCTGAATTCAGAATTTTGTTAAATGTTTCTTTGATGAGTGATTCATCTTGTGTCGTTAATGATTTTTTATTTTGAATCTGAGATGTGATTTCATTTAACATCATGATGACTTGGTTTGTCAATGGCATTATACCGAGTAATACTGGTACGTTTTAATAATTATTACATGCAAAATACGTATTGCAATACTTTGCCGCACTCAAAATAGGACAAAAACGCGTTGCATCAGCAAGAGAATATCTTAACCGGCTTGCAAATAATCGTGCAATGCCAGCACTTGCTTTGCGTGATACAAAATCTGACATCTGGGAACCAGTTGGTGAGGAAAATCTTTATGCTGTTGTTGATGAATCAAGTGGATTTGTTCTGACTGATACGTCTGGATATATTGTTGCATTGTGTGACAAAGGAGGATTTTCCAAGACAATTGTGCAGGGTGTGACAAAAGAACAGAGAGACCACATGATAGAGCAGTTTGAAAGGGATAATATCCATAAATTCACAGGTAAGGTTATCCTGCCAGTATAGCAGATTTTGTCAAATTTTGTGTATGGGATATATTTTAAATTCGGTTCAAGGGACTAGTATAGAGTTAGTAAGGAGATATCAAAGAAATGGCCAAATTTTCATCTGAAGTAGAAGTACGTGGACATCTAATCGACTCGATGATCTTAACCAAGATTTTTGATGTAATAATGGATCTTGGAGGCGAATTTGAGGTATTACAAATGATAGTTGGCAAAAAGAAAAAACAACCAAGCTATGCTAAACTGCAAATTCAGGGAAAAAGCGCTGAACATCTTGACAAAATACTGGAGCAGGTTTATCGAGAGGGAGCAATTCCTACAGTTGGAAAAAATGTTGTCCTAAAAGCAGCTCCTAAAAACATGGTAATGCCTACTGATTTCTATTCAACTACTAATAACACTACAGAGATCTTGCTTTCTGGCAAGTGGATTACTGTGGACAACATGATGATGGACAAGTGCATTGTTGTAAAGGGACACAAAGCAAGTTGTACACCAATTCGTGATGTCAGAAAAGACGACATGATTGTAGTTGGAGAGACTGGTGTCAAGATTACGCCTCCAGAAAGGCCACGTGAAGGATCTAATGTCTTTGCGTTTATGGGAAGCAGTAGCTCATCAGAACGACCAACGCAGCACATTGCAAAAAAAGTGGCAGAAGACATATTCAAGACAAAAAAATCCGGTGGAAAAATTGTACTAGTTGGTGGACCCGCAATAGTACATACGGGAGCAGCTGACTCTGTTGCTGAATTGATCAGGCTTGGATATTTGGATGGAGTGCTGGCTGGTAACGCTTTGGCAGTTCATGATATCGAGTATGCAATACTTGGCACATCACTTGGAATGAACGTACATGATGGATCTCTGGCAGTAAAGGGCCATCGTAATCACATGGATACCATAAATGCAGTGTTTCGTGCAGGCTCTATTTCAAATATGGTCAAAAATGGAGAGCTAAAACGAGGAATAATGTATGAATGCATCAAAAGAAAGATCCCATTCGTTTTGGCCGGCTCTATCAGAGATGACGGTCCACTACCAGACGTCATTACTGATACTTCAATAGCTCAGAGAGAATACAAAAAAATCCTCAAAGAAGCTAAAATGGTGATAATGGTTTCTACAATGTTGCATTCAATAGCGACTGGAAACATGTTACCTGCACATGTAAAAGTAATAGTGGTTGACATCAATCAGCCAACAGTTACAAAGCTAATGGACAGAGGAACTTGGCAAGCCCTTGGTATTGTTACAGATGTTGGAGCATTTTTGCCGTTAGTTACTCAAGAGATCAAAAGAATAAGAAAATAGTCTTTTCTTTTACTATCTATTTTCCACATAACTAATCCGATAATACGTTAAGATATTTCTATTCCTAATCTTCTAGCACATGTTATCATTATTTTTCCATCATCTTCACTTATGTTATACTCGTTGAATTTTTTTGTCCAATTATTTTTGACACTACGAGTATTTTCTAGATAGTACTCGCGTAAAATTTTTGATATTTTGTGCTTGATTTCGTGTCTGATTTTATCTAGTTCGGCAGTAGCTAACCATGCAAATTCGGGCAAATTCGATATTATTCGAATTATTTCTGCCTCGTCGGCATCGATTTCGCTCATAATCCTATCTTTTTCTTAAATAAGTTTAGAGTTATTGTTGGGTCTGCTTTTCCTTTCGTTTTTTGCATCACTTTACCTACCAAATAGTTAATTGTTTGCGGATTTTCTTTTGCTTGTTGTACTGCGGTATTTTCTTGTGATATTACTTCATCAATAATTTTGTCTATCTCTGACTCGTCAGAGATTTTTGCCAATCCTATACTTGATATGATGTCTGAGACCGATTTTCCAGTTTTTACTATTTCAGATAATGCATTTTTTGCAGAACTTCGAGTTACTTGACCAGATGATATCTTCTCTGCCAAATCCATCAGATGTTTTGGTGTAATCTTTGCCTGCTCACGTTTTTCTCGAGTATCTACTAGGCCCATAAGATCGGTCGTAATGAAATTTGCAATTTCCTTTGCGTTTTTTTCATTATGTGCCTGCTCAAATAAGTCTGAATAATACTTGTCAGATGACAACACATCTGCAACTTGTGGAGGAATTCCATATTTTGTGATATAGCGGTCTTTTTTGGAGCTGATACTTTCTGGCATTTTTTGCCTCCAAGATGATACAGATTTTTCATCCATTATTATCCACGGTATGTCGCCTTCGAGTATGTATCGGTAATCTTCATCTTCTTCTTTTGATCTTGATGAAATTGTGATTTTTCGTTTATCATCCCAATGTCGCGTTTCTTGTGCTATTTCTATTCCTCTTTCTTTGAGGCTTTGCTGCCGTGTCAGCTCAAAGTGAATTGCTTTTTCCAAATCATGAAAAGAGCCAATGTTTTTGACTTCGACTCTGTTTCCGCCCTCTATTGATACGTTTGCGTCCGCACGCATGGCGCCTTCCAGTGTTGGGTCTGAAACCCCTAGGTTTTGAAGCAGATCAGACAATACATTTAGGAAAATTCTAACTTGTCTTGGAGAGTCAAAATCAGGCTCAGTCACTATTTCTACTAGTGGTGTGCCTGCGCGGTTATAATCCACCAAAGTGATTGCTGTTCTCTCCGATGCGCCCTCGTAGATTAGTCTTCCAGGGTCTTCTTCTATTTGGATTCGTCTAATTCTGATTTCTTTACCTTCAATTGAGACTTTTCCTTGTTCTCCAATCGATGTTGGGCCGTACATAGTCAACTGTGTAATCTGGAAATTTTTTGGCAGATCAGGATAAAAGTAATTTTTCCTAAAGAATCCTAGTCTTTCTGGGGTCTTGCAGTTTAATGCCATTGCTATCATAGTGGCCTTTTCGACTGCCTTTTTATTCAGTCTTGGTAGAGTTCCAGGCATCCCCATACAAACTGGACAAATGTTTGTGTTTGGCTCAAAGCTGCGATAATCTGCCTTGCAAGTACAGAACAACTTGCTTTCCAGCTTGGTCAGCTGGCAGTGGATTTCCAAGCCTATCATAGTGGTACCTCTGGCAGTTTAGTTGTGCCCTGTAATGCATATGCAACTTGGAGTAGCTTTTTTTCCTGTAAAATATTTGCATGGATCTGTATTCCGACTGGAAGACCGTGTCTTACTTCATATGGCACAGATACTGCAGGAATTCCAGTCAAATTTGCAGTTACAGTGTTAATGTCTGCCAGATACATTGCAAGTGGGTCGTCTCTTTTTTCGCCAAACTTGAATGGCAATACTGGAACTGTTGGTGATATAAGAAAGTCAAATTTCGAAAACGCCAACTGGATCTGTTTTTTGAGCTTGCTTTTTACCTTGAGTGCTTTCAGCAGGTATTTTCCAGCAAATCCAGCAGACGGAACAAATCCGCCAAGTATCATTCTGCGCGTAACTTCGGCTCCAAATTTGTGGCGTGCCTTTGAAATGTATTGTCTAAACTCGTATCCTTCCGAGTCCAAGTCATAGCCATATCGTAAATTGTCATATCTGGATAAATTACTCCCAGCCTCGGCAGTAGTTAGAACATAATATGTCGCAACCGTATACTGTATCATGTCTAATGAGATTTCCTGTACATTTGCACCTAGTTTTTCAAATGCAGATACTGCGTTTTTGAAAACCGACTCGACAGTGCTGTCCAGTCCAGCACCTGAGCTCATCTCTTTTATGATTCCAATTTTTTTGCCAGAAATTCCGGTATCAATCCCAGATAGATAGTCTTGTTCTTCATTGTGTATAGTAGTTGGGTCGTGTTGGTCTTTTCCAGAAATATTGTTTAGCAATAACGCAACATCTTCTACTCGTCTTCCCATTGGGCCAATCTGCTCTATGCTATTTGCATATGATACTAGGCCATATCTGGAAATTAGACCGTATGTCGGCTTGAATCCTACTATAGAACAAAAGCTTCCTGGGTTTCTAACCGAGCCGCCGGTGTCGGAACCCAACGATAATACTGATTCCAGCGCAGCAACAGACACTGCACTGCCACCAGACGAGCCACCAGGAACATAATCAATGTTCCATGGGTTTTTGCTTGGGCCAAATGCGGAAAACTCTGTTGCAACACCCATTGCAAATTCATCCAAATTTGTCTTTCCAATTATTATTGCATCTTGGTCTTTTAGTCTGGTAACTACTGTCGCATCGTATGGAGAAATATAATTCTCAAGCATCTTAGACGCACATGTTGTCTTGCCACCTTTTACGCAAATGTTATCTTTGACTGATATTGGCATGCCATAAAACGCGCCAACTTTTTGTCCAGATTTGATTTTTTTATCTATCTGCCTTGCCTGATCTACTGCCGATTCGTTTATTGAAATAAACGCGTGTAATCTAGGTTCGTGTTTTTTGATGTGTTCTAGGGTCTTTGAGACAAATTCCTCAGCAGTTATTGTGTTGTTTTTTATGCCGTTGATGTAATCTATGGCAGATATTGCGAGGCTCATCTAGTTCATCTTTGGTGCGCGAACGTATTGTCCCTTGTAGTTTTTGAGCTGCTCTATTAGTTTGTCATCAAACGCAATGTGCTTATCCTCTCTTAGATCATCTATTGCTATTTGCTGGACTGGAATCTCCTCATCTGAAATGTTTGCCTTGTCCAAAATATCAAAATAGCTCAGAATTTTTTGGATTCTGTCAAAATATTCGTCGGCATTTTCAATATCTATTCTCATTAGTCTTGCTACATGTTCAATGTCTTCTTTTGTTACCAAGGAATTTACCTAAGGCGTTAGCCTATCTACGTCTCTTGGGTATAATGTAGTGTCTCTTATGTTTTCAGTTCCAGTCAATGCCATGATTAGTCGTTCGAGACCAATTCCACATCCAGCATGTGGTGGCACTCCATAATCAAATGCTCGTAAATGATACTCAAATGCATCTACTTTGAGACCTTTGTTTTTCATTCTATCTTCTAGTTCTGATTTTTTCTCAACTCTTGTACTGCCAGAAGATAGTTCTAAATCGCCAAACATCAGATCAAATGATTCAGATATTTTTGGATCATGCTTGTTTATTTTAACATAGAATGGTTTTGGTCCAGTAGGCCAGTCTTTAATGAAATAAAATCCGTCTAATCCTATTTTTTTAAGATTTGACGGATACAAATCGTCTCCCCATTCTGTTTTAGCACCTGCTCTTTGCATTTTGTCTACTAGTTCGGTGTATGTGTATTGAGGAATTTTGTTTGGCATTTCAGGCACGACAAATTCTGATTCTAGGTTATCTTTTGCATAGTCAGATATGGTTTTGATTGTAATTTTTATCAAATCCTCAATTCTTTGCATTATATCATTATAGTCAACATAGGCCTCTTCCATATCTATTGAGATAGCTTCAGAGAGGTGTCTGTTAGTTCTAGATGGTTCCGCTCTAAAGATTGGTGCAATTTCGAATACTTTTTCAAAACTCATAGTGAGTTGTTCCTTGTATAACTGCGGGGATTGAGCCAAAAAAGCTTCTTTGTTGTAGTAAAATATTGGAAATAATGCAGCACCACCTTCTGTTGCAGTTGCAATCATCTTTGGGGTATTAATCTCCAAAAATCCATTTTCGTAAAAATAATCTCGTATTGATTTTAGAACAAAACTTCTGGCTTTGAAAATATGTTGTAACGGCTTTCTTTTTAGATCAATAGGCCTGATTTCTAATCTAGTATCAATATTTTTGACTGTTTTTGCATATGGTTCAAATGGTGGAATTTTTTCTACTTCAGAAAATACTTTGAGTTCTTTTGGTACAATTTCTACTCCATTTGGTGCCTTATCTGATGGCCTAACTGTACCGATAACACCTACTGACGAATGTGATTTTAGATGTGCTATTTTTTCTCTAACATCGTCTGGACAGCTGCCGGCTTTTGCGACAATTTGTATTTCGCCTTCTTTGTCTTTGAGTGCCATAAATGAAATGTTACCGTGGCCTCTAACAGATAGGACCCAGCCCATTACAGTGACATCTGAATCTGATAGTTTTGTAGATAAATCGTTGGAATAATGTGTTCTGCGCCATTTTTCCAAATCTGTGCCTATCATGATATGTTTGCTTTGGCGTCTGTATTTATTTTTATGAAGAATTTCCAATCTGAGCCTGAGTGTTTAGTTTGGACACTTGATAAATTAATTAGACAATTCCTCACGTATACAATAATGAGCGGAAATGAGGATGTTGTAGATTACATCAAGGAAATTCGTATAGTTTTAGCTGACAGCATTGATACTCTATTGAATTTACAGCATGATCTAACCATGGAACAAGACGAAGAAATCATACCAATCGCTAGCAAGGCAGAGCTTGTTGATATTACATACGATATTGCGTACGAACAAAAAATTAAATCTGCTCAGAGCGAATTTTCAAAGCGAGATCCATTTTAATAAGCAAAAGATCTTGAGAGCAAAAAAGTGCTCCCAAGATCCTTGGTTGGCACAGTGAACTTGATGTTCACCTTTTGGGGGATTCTTGATAGTACTTACTCGTAAATTATTAAAACACTTGCGTAGAAAAGATCCAGATTTTATTCGCATTCACAGAACATTTGTCCATCTTTTTGTCATGATCATTTGCTCAAAGACAAATTAGGTAATAGTATGATGGATGGTTTGTGGAGATTTCATACGATGAAATTTCTGATCTACGGGATTTCATTGTGTCATTGAACGTGTCCTCAAGTGTTGTAATAGTGGAAGGAAAAAGAGATTCTGCCGCGCTTAAAAGTCTAGGATGTAGCCAACAAATTTTAGAGTTTCACAAATTTGGAGGCATGACAAAATTTGCAGATTCTGTATATGACAAAAATTTGATTTTATTATTTGATTCTGATAAAAAAGGCAATTACATGACAAGAAAAGTAATTGAACAGTTGGAACGAAGAACCAAAATTGATCTGTCATACAAAAAGAGACTAATGCACATAACCAAAGGCAAAATCAGCGCAATTGAAGAATTAATCCAATATGAAAATATTCTAAATCAATAAAAAAGAAGGTTTAGTTGCTTCCGATTAGGAAGACAACGCTTGCGGTTGCAGTGACTTGTTGGTCAGATGAGAAGATTGGCGTTGCAGACATTGCTCCATCAAATGATTTTTCAGCATAGTATGGCATTGAGGGTGGATAATATCCAAAGTCAGATAGACTGACGTGTTTGACTCCAATTACTTGGTAGTTCAATGGAACTAGTGCCTTTTCTGCCTTTGATTTTGCGTTTTTGATTGCTTCTGCTAGCAAATCATCGCTGATTTGTTGTTGTTTTTTCTCAGACAAGGAAAATGATACACTATCTACTCGGTTTACTCCTGCATCTACAGCTGCATCAATTATTTCAGATACCAAGTCCAATTTTGGAGTCTTGATGTGAATGATGTTTGATACGCTGTAACCAGTTAGTTTTTGCCTGTAAATTCCTGTTTCTTTGTCTTGATACGACTCGTATACTGGGTAAATTGAGAACTGTGTCGTGTTGATTTCGTCATCAATAATTCCAGCTGATTTTATTGCCTCAATTACCTTGTTCATCTTGGCACTGTTTTCATCTAGTGCTTCTTTGGCAGTTGGTTTTTGGACCTCCACCCCAAAGTTGATGTTGAGTCTGTCTGGTTCAACGAATGTGTTTGCTTGACCTGTCACTGAGATTGTTTTTTCCCGTGAAGGAAACGGAGTAGGCTCTGTTTGTGCCTGCGCATTAAGACCTGTTGGAATTGCTCCTAGTGAGAATCCTAACGCAAGAACAACTCCTATCGCTGCTGCGACTGTAATTGTTTTGTTCATGTATTGGTATGATGAAGGTTAGCTTATTACCTTTGATTAAAATAGAATTGAACCGTAGAGTTTTTTAGATTAAAGAACTCAAACTGTAAAAACTAATTTCAAATTTTAAATACTGTAATCTTTTTGGTGGCTCTAATTTCTTCTGCCTTATTTTTCATCAGATCAACATCAATGTCGTGATATGTTCCAGATGAATCACCTATTTTGCTTAAGGCACGTCCCATCATTCCAATACAAACGGAATTTTTGAATTTTTGATAATGAGCAAATGCAACTGCAATTAGGATTATTCCCTGTAACAAGAGTTTTTCTTGGCCAGTACAGTTTTTCCAAGCTCCTTCCCATGCCTCATGCGCTTCCCAAAATCGTTCCTCATTAAAATAAAAAATCCCATCCTGAATGTATTTCTCTTTATCCATTTTTTCATCAACAATATGTCTTGAAACCACTAATTCAGAAATTGGCTGTAACCGTTCTACAAATTTATCCAAATTATTCTTATCAAGCGATATATCAAATTGTATGTACTTTTTTGAAATTCGTGCATCGCGTATTGTGACAGTAATATCAGAACAAAGATCATGAGCCTTTTTTACTAAAGATCTAGAATCCTTTGGTTCACAATTCTTATTCTTTAAATGAACCATGAATCTGTCCATAATCTATAATGAATTTGATTTCTTAAATCTCTTTAATTAGATTCTGTGAACTGGTTTTATTGAAATGATATTTCTCTTAATATAAGAAACCAACACAAAATACTATCTCATGTAGAATTGAATCGAAAATTTTAATATCGATTTAATCAAGCGAAATTGAATCATGGGCGACTCTGAAGATCCAATGGGAATTAATGACAAAATCGAAATCTTATCCACCGATGATGATCGTATCAAGGCAGTAGGGGAGTTGCTAAGCTCTGACTCATCACGTGCAATTCTCAAGTTATTATTTAATGAAGAAATGACTGCAAATCAAATTGCACAAAAAACTGAGATTTCATTACCTCTTGTAATGTATCATCTAAAAAAAATGCAAGAATCAGGCGTGGTTAGAGTTGCACAAACTGGAAAAAACACAAAATCGCATGACATGAAGTTCTATACAGTTGACAAGTTTGCAATTGTCATATTACCATCAGGTATGACAGAAAAGGCAAAGACGTCAAAATCTTTGTTTAATTCGTTTAACCGAATATACCGTTTTGCGACAATTGGTG
>Ga0233424_10000262_pt1 | contig 71526 bp, 55 predicted proteins | sample Watercolumn_Towu_FD_181011 | JGI IMG/M metagenome (GOLD analysis project Ga0233424, IMG submission 181011) | Freshwater microbial communities from Lake Towuti, South Sulawesi, Indonesia - Watercolumn_Towuti2014_125_MG | ecosystem: Environmental > Aquatic > Freshwater > Lake | place: Indonesia... | reverse complement strand
TGAATCACGACGTTGCCGCCGCGATGGAAGGCCCGGAGGTGAATCGTGCCCTGGCTCGGTTTCCCGCGCGAGGTCCTCACGTCCGGTTGTTCGATCCCGTGATCGACGGAGTTGCGAATCATGTGCAGCAACGGATCGGCGATTTCTTCGACGATGGTGCGGTCGAGTTCAGTGTCTTCACCACTGAGCACGAGGTGCACTTGCTCTTGCTGTTTGGCGCCCAGATCGCGCACGACGCGGATCATTTTCTGAAAAGTCCCTCCCACCGGGACCATGCGCATCGCCATGGCTGTCCGCTGGAGTTCTTTGGTGATCCGGTTGAGCTGCGCCATGCTCCGGGTGAAAAACTGGTTGGCAATCCCGCGCACATCCGGATGCTGCGCGACAAACGACTGGGCGATGACCAGTTCGCCCACCAGATCGAGGCGGTGTGGCATTCCGCAGGCAGGCGAGTGGCTCCAACGCGCTCGGACTGGAGAGCGCGCCGCCGATTTCAAATCGGCGATACGGCCCAGCGCGGCGAAGCCGCAAAAGGAGCGCGGACAGCCATGTCCGCGAGTCGTCCGCAGAGGCAAGCAGCGCGGACAAGGCTGTCCGCGCTTCGACAATCGTCGCGGCTTGCGACGATTCTGAGCGATACTGATAGAGTGCAACTCTGCGCTACGCGGACAGAAATCACTGATGCATCGGGCTCATCGGGATGCACTTGGCCACTTTGTGCTTGCCACCGGCGCGCCAAATCGGGCATTCGGCTTCATGCCAACCGGCGTCCACCAACCCGAAGTTCCTGCGCTGGCGCCTGAACGTCCGGGCCGAATTCCCTGGCCCATCGTGGGGTTGTTGATGGCCCTTTGCTTCCTCAGTCACATGAACCGCGTCGGCATGTCAGTCGCGGGCAATCAGAGGATCATGGACCAGTTCGGCTTTTCACCCACGCAGATGGGCATGGTTTATTCAGCCTTCCTGCTCGTCTATACGGTCTGCATGATCCCGGCGGGATGGTTCATCGACCGCTTCGGCTCGCGCGTGGCGCTGAGCGTCATGGGCTTCGGTTCGGCGATCTTTGGCGCTCTCACGGGAGCAGTCGGATTCGGATTTGTCCTGAGCGCACAGCCGCTGTTGACCCTGGTTGTCATCCGCGGAGCCATGGGATTGCTGACGGCGCCGCTTCATCCAGGTTGCGCTCGCGCCGTCAACCACCAGGTTCCACTGCCGTGCCGGAATTGGGCGAATGGCCTGGTGACCGGCGCAGCCTTGCTTGGCATTGCCTGCACCTACCGCGCTTTTGGCGCGCTGATCGATGCCATCGATTGGCCAGGCGCCTTGGTCGTGATCTCCGCCTCGAACGCGATCCTGGCCGGTCTATGGCTCTGGTTCTCCGCGGCGCGAACTTCGCCAGACACGTCTCCGGGCAAAGCTGAACTGGGTCTGCAATCCCGCTCGATGCGACACGATGCCAGCGGCGGCACGCCCGCCGAATCCTGGAGGTCGCTCGTGACCCATTCCAGCCTCCTGCTCCTGACGTTGAGTTATGCGGCGGTCGGCTACTTTCAGTATCTGTTCTTCTATTGGATGCAGTACTACTTCGATCAGGTCTTGCATCTGGGAAAGACGGCCGGCCAGGACTATGCGACCTTGCCGCCGTTGGCCATGGCGATCGGGATGCCGCTGGGGGGCCTGTTGTCAGATCGTTTGCAGCGGGCTTTTGGTCTTCGTTTCGGCCGGGCGCTTGTGCCTGTTGCCGGTCTGATCGGGAGCGCGGTGTTTTTGTTTTTGGGAATTCTCGCCCAGGAACCGGTCTGGATTGTGGTCTGGTTCAGTCTCGCGCTCGGTGTGATGGGCGCGGGCGAAGGATCGTTCTGGTCCACGGCGGTGGAATTGGGAGGCAAGCGCGGCGGCGCGGCGGCGGCCATCATGAACACGGGAGGCAATGGCGGGGGGATGCTGGCCCCGGTGGTAACGCCCTGGGTGAGCGAACACTTTGGCTGGCCGGTTGGGATCGGATTGAGCGCATTCGTCTGCCTCGGCGGTGCGCTCTGTTGGCTCTGGATAGATCCCTCGGCGAATAAGCCAGCAACGAAGACAAGAGGGACCGGTCCTGGCGCCACGCAGGTTCACTGATTCACACGGGATCAGAATTCCGCAGGAACCGTTTGGCCGCGAGAAAGCGCCGATGGCGCAAAGACTCCGAAAAGTGCGCCGGTTCAACCGCGAATGAACACGGATTGGGAACCCCGTCTTATCCGCACCACAATCCCACAGACTTTTGTTTTTCCAGCAAAGCTTTTCAGGCCGCTAACTTTGAACTTGAAACCTTAAACCTTGAACTCCCAGCCCGGCGGTGAAAACCCGCATCTTGTGGTTGCGGCTCTAAGCTAGGCTAAGCCGCGCTGGGTTCATCGGTGTTTATCCGTGGTTGGTTTTGCTTGCCGCCATTCGGAGATGCGCCCGGGCCTTCAGAGTCGGCGCGGAAGCATATTTCGCGCGACTTGGGACAATTCGGTCAATCGCTCTGGCAAGGCGCTGATCAGTTTCGCGTATTGGGGCATAGCGCGCGCCGACTCGACCATGAGTTTCACCAGTTGAACGCAGTCGGTCGCACTGACGTATTCCGCCGCGATTCGATTGTTCGGCGCGCAGTTGTGGTAATTGCCGAGCGCCACGCAGACGGCCGCGGTTTGATAGCCAAATTCCTGAAACGCCGTCGCCTCGCACGTCCCGCCGCTCATCAGAGCGCGCTGGAAAGCAAAGGTCCGGTCGGCGCCCGCGAGGCGAGATGCGACCTCGGAAAGAAACCGCGTGGCTTCCGAGTCGAAGACGGAGGCGCGATCCCCGACGCGCACAATGACACCGGCGCCCATTTTCACCGGGGGAATCTCCCGACTGGTTTCGAGGGAAATGACCAGCGAATTTCGGCGGAGCTTTCCGGAACCGGCCAGGGCCAGGGCCCCGTGAAATCCAACTTCTTCCGCCCGCGTCAGCACGCCGGCTACATTGACCGGCGCACGATCTCTCTTTACCTCAATGAGCGCGGAAAGAATCGACGCGACACCGATCAGATCGTCGCAGGCGCGTCCGTGGAGTTTGTTTCCGCGCATCGAGAACCCAGGCAAATCCCAAACCGCGAATTGGGGCCGGGCATCGAGAGGAGCGTGCGCGCGAATCTCAAATTGCTTTTCTGCGCCGACTCTTTTGACGAGGCGGGCCGGTGTTTGGCCTGGCATCAAGCGGAGTCGTGTTCCCGTCCGAAAGTAGGAGTTCGAAACTCCGCCACGAAATTGGGCTAGAATGCGCTTCGATGGCGCGTCGTCGATGATTTCAAAGCCGGGATGATCCAGGTGGGCCGCGAGCACCAGAGGGCGGAGTTTGGGCGCATTGTTGAACTCTGTCCACAGGTTGCCGAACCGATCCACATCGCAATCCAGTCCGTTTTCCGAACAGATGCGCTCGGCCTCATCCCGCACGGCCCGCTCGTGATACGGCGCGGCTGGGTGTTGCATGAGCCGCCGGGCGATCTTGATGAAAGAAGTTGGATTCACGCGGAGTGGGATTGAGAGGAGGTTCGGGGCGCAGAAAATTCTCGGCGACGGCATCCGCGAAGCGCAGGCCAAGCGGGGTGAGGCGGAACCTCAACGCGTCCCGCCAAGCCAGGCCCTTCTCGACGGCTTCGCTCATTTCCGCGGACCACTCTTCGCGGAGATCAAATCCGGTGGTGTCGTGAAACAATGCAAAGGGCCAGCCCGCGTTCATTCGCAAACCAAAAGCGGCGGTTTCCCCCGCGCGAGCCCGCGGGGAGAGTTTTTCGCGCCACTCAATCGGGCGATGGCCTTGCTCTAGCCGCTCGCAATACAGGACGGTGTTCGACCAGTTCTTTGTCCGCGCGCCGCCGACGTAAGCGGTCGCGCTGGGACCGAGGCCGTGGAAGCTACCGCCGCGCCAATAATTGACATTGTGGCGGCAACCCCGCTCAGGGAATTCGCTAAGGCTTCCGGATTCGCGGCGGGCAAAATTCGCGACCTCGTATTGCTCGTAGCCACGATCAGCCGCGAATTGCAGCAGTTCGTCATACATGGCGCAGGCGAGGTCTTCATTCACGCGGAGTTGGCCTGCCTGCAACTGGGCGAACAGGGGCGTGTCGTCCTCGTAAATGACTTCGTAACAGGAAAGGTGTTCGCTTTGGAGCGCGGTGGCTTCGGTTAACGTTTTGCGCCACACTTCCAGGGTCTGTCCCGGGATGGCGAACATCAAATCCAGATTGATGTTGTCGAACCCGGCGTTTCGCAGCAGATCGAACGACTTGAAAACCGCTTCGCGGCTGTGGATTCGCCCGAGACGATCAAGGAGGGTTTCATCCAGCGATTGAACTCCCAGGGAAATGCGATTGACGCCCGCTGCTCTGAGGAATCGGGCTTTCTCGGACGAAATCGTCGCCGGGTTGCATTCCACGGTCCACTCTGGTGCGCCGAGCAGATCCAACCGCCCCAGCGCGCTGATGATCTTGTCCCACTGCTGAAGGGTCAAAAGGGAGGGCGTGCCGCCGCCGAAGAAAATCGTGCGCGGCTTCTGACCGGCAAGAACCAGGTCGATTTCTTGGATCAGCGCCTTGACGTAGCGATCCACCAAGTGAACATCCGGCGCGTGAGAATAGAAGGCGCAGTACTCGCATTTCCGCGCGCAAAAAGGCACATGGATGTAGAGTCCCGCCGCACGATGGGATGGGCTGTCGAGCATGAAATTCTCTTAGCTCGAAAACTTGCGGAGCGCAACGCGCGTGAAGGCACTGAAGGCGAACGAAAGGCGTGGGCCAGCCGTCAGTTTACGATCGCTGCCGCTGGACGTTTTGAGCTTTGAGCCCTTTCGTGCTTTCAATGATCTCGAAATTGACAACTTCCCCTTCGTTCAAAGTTTTGAAGCCATCGCCAAGGATGGCCGTATGGTGAACGAACACGTCTTCACCGGAATCTTGAGCAATGAAGCCGAATCCCTTTTTGTTGTCGAACCACTTGACTTTGCCGCTGGCCATAGGTTGAAGATGTTTGGGACAAACGGCCCTGGTTCCAAACGCTCTTGGGAAGGATTGGAAACGGAAGAATCTGCGGGCGCTCTTGGGTTGTCGAAGGCATACGGGCCGCTGTCGTGATTGGCAGGATTAAAAAAACTTGTGGCCCGAAGGTCAAGGATTACTTTTCCGCGATTTCCGAGAATCAGAGCCTGAGATGTTCCCAGAGAGCGGCGGGCGGGACCCGGAGATTCACATAGAAAGGGCCAAACTCCGCAAAACGGGCGCTCACCTCGTCAAACCGCATCTCATACACGATTTCCTTCAGGGCATCCGTCTGATGAGCCATGAGCGTGACGCCCCATTCCCAATCATCGAGGCCGGTTGATCCCGTGATGAGTTGTGTCACCTTGCCCGCGTGCTTGCGCCCGACCCGCGCATGGCCAGCCATCAGTTGTTTGCGCGTCGCGAAATCAAGGCGGTACCAATTGTCGGACCCCATGCGCCGCTTGCTCATAGGATAGAAGCCCATGACTTCCCAATCGGGCATTTCCGGATAAAGCCGGTAATGTTCGTATTCGGACTGCTTTTGCCTCAACTCCGCCAGGCGCTTTTTGAAGGCATCGCTCTCCGGCGAAAGCTTCTCGTGATTGATCAAGAGATTTCGCTGATCTTCTTCCGTGGTGACGTACTCGGGCAGTTCCGTGACGCTGAGGAAGCTATAGACTCTTTGCAGGGTTCCAACAGGAAAACAGTTCTCCAAATCCCGGTGCAGTTGCCCTATCTCACCGAGTTCGGCCGCAAGCAAAAAGAAGACTATGTCCGCCTTGCCGCCGATATTGGCATAGGTGTTGATCCGAGGGTGGGACGCCGCGGAATTCTTTGCACAAAGCGCCTCCAAATGGGAAAGAACCTCCTTCGACTGGCCTGCGGCCAACTGACTCCAGCAGATTCGGTCAACGTTGAAGAAGAGGTGCATGGCATGGATGCCCTTGGTCAGCTTTACGACTGGAATGATCATGGAATGAAAAATGTGGTCCGAGCAAATCTGGCGGAACTTGCGACCTCACTCGATCTCCAGAACTTGGTTCAAGAGGTTTGGGAGTTGTTGGAGCAAACCGCTCTCCACAGCGACGAGGTTTGCACCGGCCTCATGGGCGGCGGCTTGTAGCGCCTCGTCTCGCTGAGGTCCAAAAGCGAGGATCGGGATGTGTTTGGTGTGCTGCTCTTGCCTCAAGGAGGCAATGAGTTGGCAGACATCGGTAGTTCGATACCCCAGGTCCAGCAGCACAAGGATGGGCTTCTCACGGATTGCGAATGGGAGCAAGTTCTTCCCCTCATGCGTGACTTCCACGCGGTATCCCATTTCCTGGAGACGATTGACTAACTGATTCACTAACAACAGATTCTCGCTGAAACAGATCGCCAACGGCTTCGTCATACAGATTCAAATTGGGGCGGACTTCAATAATTTTCAAAAGGATTTGAGCCGGATTTGAGGCTTGACGCCCAAAAGGGTCGATCTTATCTTAGTTTCAAGTCAAGATTTTATTGCTGGGTTGCCAGCGGATGGAAGTCGGAGATAATTCTGCCGACTTTTTTATTCCCCAAGAGGGAACCAGACTATGAACGCCGAATTCTTAGCCGTTATTGAGTTCTGGGAACGCGAAAAGGGTATCCGGAAGGATGTCCTTATCGCGGCGGTAGAGGAGGCGTTGCTATCCGCGGCAAAGAAGGCGGTCGGCCCCGCCCGCGAGTTAAGGTGCGTGATCGACCCTAAGTCAGGCGATATCAAAGCATTTGCCAAACTGGTAGTCTCTGACAAGGTTACTTCGAAGCACGACCAAATCTCGCTTTTTGACGCGCGGAGAATCAAGTCGGACGTGCAGTTGGGCGAGGAGTTGGAGGTAGAAGTGACTCCTGCCGATTTTGGGCGAATCGCGTCTCAGAATGCCAAACAAGCCCTCATGCAGCACATCCGCCGGGCCGAGAAGGAGTTGATCTACACGGAGTTCAAAGATCGGACAGGAGATATCGTAAGCGGGACCGTCCGCCGCTTCGAGAGATCGGACGTGACGGTGGATCTTGGGAAGTTCGAGGCGCTTTTACCAAATCGGGAACGTGTTCCTACTGAGGAATATCAAGTTGGCGAACGCATCCGTTGTTATGTGAAGGCGGTGGAAAACGGCCCTCACGGCCCGGAGATCATTTTGTCCCGTGCCGATCCGAATTTCGTGATCAAATTGTTCCAGCTTGAAGTTTCGGAAATCAGCGACGGCACCATTGAGATCAAGGGTATCGCCCGGGAATCTGGGTTCCGGACCAAACTGGCGGTTTACTCTCGCGATGACAAAGTGGACCCCGTAGGAGCCTGCGTTGGACTTCGCGGCCAGCGCGTCAAGAATATCGTCCGCGAACTGAACAATGAAAAGGTGGACATCATAAAGTGGGACCCCAACATCAAAACTTACATCACGAACGCTTTGAATCCAGCCAAACTCAAATCTTTCGAGGTGAATGAAGCCAGTCGGCGCGTCAAGGTTCTGGTGAGCGAAGATCAGCTTTCGCTCGCCATCGGGAAACGTGGCCAGAACGCGCGCTTGAGCTCCAAACTCACCGGATGGCACGTCGATATCGAGGCGGAACCCATCGTGACCATGGGCTTCGAAGAGAAAGTTGCGCAGGCGGTCGAAGCGGTCGCTTCAATCCCGGGGATCACTCGGGAGCAGGCCGATGTACTCGTGCATCACGGTCTGAAGAGCTTGGAAGATTTGCTCCAGGCTGAGGTGAGCGACCTGGTGGAGATTCCCGAACTGGCGGATCAAGCCGAAGCCATCGTGGAAGCCGTGAAAGCCGAGGCTGCCCGACGGGTTCACAGCGTAGGCGAAACCTCGGTAGCGTAGGGAATCAGAATGACTTTGGGAAAGCCATCGTCGTCATGTTAGGCGCATGAAGACTTTTGGGCTCATACAGGTGCAGAGAAGAGATTATGCCCGTTCGTATTTACGACATTGCGAAGAAGCTCGGTATCGAAAGCAAGGAAGTCCTTGCCAAGGCCCTGGCTCTGGGCATAACCGCCGCCAAAGTTCCTTCCAGTTCCCTCGATAAGATTACCGCCGAGTATCTCGAACAGCAGATTGGCCGGCCTGCTGCTCCCCCTCCCGCGCCTGCGCCCCTCGTCCAACCTGAGCCTGTCATCATTGTTGCTGCCCCACCGCTGGAACCGCCTCCTCCAGTCGTGGTCATTTTGCCCCCTGTCGCGGAGAAAGCCGAAGCGCCAATTGTAGCCCAGGAATCACAGGCGCCTGCGGACATGCTGAAGCCAGACGAAGCGGAAGTTGCCCCCAAGAACTTCGAAATGGTCACGCAACCTGAAACTGCGCCGCCGCCAATCACTGAACCTCCTCCGCCACCTGTGCCGCCTGTGCCACGTATCGGCGATAAGGTGGGTTTTATCAAACTTCCAACGAAACCCGCGCTAAAAGTTCCCGAACGCTCGCCGATTTCAAAGCCCCCTCCCCGCTCGACAAACCGGTTGGATAGCGGGCGCGACAGGCCTGAGCCTCGCCCGGCACGCGGCGTTCAATCCCCTTTGCTCCGGCAACCCGGCGCACCCGCCGCGCGGCCTTCCGCTCCCGCAGGCCAACGAACCGAACCGAAAACAGCTCCCGAGGCAGAGCCAAAATTCGTTCCGCCGGCCACAGGAGAATTGATCACGCTCAAGCCGCCGATCATCGTCCGCGATTTGGCGGAGCAGCTGAAGAAGAAGCCGTTCCAACTCATCGGCGATTTGATGCAGTGGAATGTGTTCGCCACGGTCAATCAGGCGATTGATGAAATCTACGCTCAACGCCTCTGCGCCAAGTACGGTTACCGGTTTGAAGTCGAAAAACGCGAGCGCGGCGCCGGAGTCGTTCATGCCCCGGTCAAGAAGGTCGAACTGGACGTCGATGACAAGGCCGAAGATCTGGTTCTTCGACCTCCCGTCGTCACGATTATGGGTCATGTTGATCACGGCAAAACGACGTTGCTGGACGTGATTCGCAAGACCAACGTGGCCGCCGGGGAAGCCGGCGGCATTACCCAGCACATCGGCGCCTATACGATTTCAATCCCGCATCCCGAACGCCCGAAGGAGATGAAGCAGATCACTTTCCTGGATACTCCTGGACACGCTGCCTTCAGCTCCATGCGCGCACGGGGCGCCAATGTCACGGATATCGTCGTGCTCGTGGTCGCAGCCAACGACGGGGTCATGCCCCAAACAATCGAGGCTCTGAGCCACGCCCGCGAAGCCAAGGTCCCCATCCTGGTTGCCGTCAACAAGTGCGACCATCCCAACGCAAATCCTCTGAAAGCCCGGCAACAGTTGCAGGAAAAGGGTCTCGTGTCGGACGAGTGGGGCGGCGACACGATCTTTTGCGATCTCTCCGCTTTGACTGGCAAAGGAGTCGAGAAGCTCCTGGAGATGATTGTTTTTCAAGCCGATCTTCTGGAACTGAAAGCCAATCCAAACCGGCGCGCCAAAGGCAATGTCATCGAGTCCGGCCTGGAACCCGGCGGCCCGACCGCAACGGTGCTGGTTCGGAAGGGAACTCTCCGAGTGGGAGAGACCGTCATTTGCGGCCAGTACTACGGCAAAGTCAGAGCGTTGATCAACGAGGAGGGCAAACGGTTGAAAGAGGCTGGCCCTTCCGTGGCGGTAAAACTCCTCGGCTTGAACGGAGTGCCCGAAGCGGGCCTGGAATTCAGCGTCGTCGAAAATGAAAAGGCCGCTCGATCACTCGCGGAAGAACGCGCCGAAGCGGAACGCAGCCAGGACAAAGAACGCCGTCCGAAGGTCACCCTGGAGAATCTTTTCGATACCCTCGCCGCCGAGACCACAAAGGTTCTTAAAGTCGTGGTCAAGGCCGACACACAGGGATCCATCGAAGCGATTGTCGATGCGCTGAAGAAGATTGAATCCACGAAAGTCTCGCTGGAGATCATTCACAGCGCGGTGGGCACGGTCACGGAGTCGGACGTTCTCCTCGCGTCGGCGTCCCGGGCCATTATCCTCGGTTTCCACACTCGCATTGACAACGGGGTTTCCGACATCGCGAAACGCGAGGGCGTTCAGATCAAGCTTTACGCCATCATTTACGAACTGATCGACCAGGTTAAGGAGGCCATGGCGGGGCTCCTTGATCCATTGATCCGAGAAGTGATCATCGGGGCGGCGGATGTCCGCAAGATATTCACGCTTTCAAAAGGCGGGAACGTGGCCGGGTGCGTCGTGGCCAACGGCCGGATTGTCAAAGGCAAAGTGCGGGTGAAGCGCCGCAACAATCTCGTCTATGAAGGCGTCACGCAATCGCTCCGGCGTTTCCAGGACGAAGTCAATGAAGTTCGTGCTGGAATGGAGTGCGGCATCCGGCTGGACGGCTACAACGACTTCCAGCCCGGGGACGTGATCGAGTGCTGCACCCTCGAAAAAGTGCCGCAAAAACTTTAAGCCCTTTTCAATGTCCGGCCATGTCCTCTCTCCGAATCGAACGCGTGCGGGAGCTTTTGAAGCGCCAGTTGGGCGAAGTCATTCGCCGCGAATTGCCCTTGAGTGAAGTCGGAATGCTGACGGTCAACGACGTGGACGTGACGCGCGATCTCCAATCCGCCACGGTTTACGTGGGCTTCGTCGGCAGCGAAGAACAGAGAAAGAAAGGGCTCGATCTTCTCCAGAAAGAACGCAAGCGCATTCAGAGTCTGGTGGCCCGGGCCGTCGTTCTGAAATACACGCCTCTGCTCCGGTTTGTCCTCGATGATTCCGTGCCTCGCGGAAATCGCGTGCTGCAAATCCTCGATGAACTCGAACGGTCGTCTCTGCCTCATGAAGGCCCACCCCAAGATTGTTGACCGCATACTGGAGGGGATTCGAGACTGCCGGACGATTTGCGTCGTCGGCCACATCCGTCCCGACGGCGATTGCATCGGCTCCCAACTTGGCTTGACTCTGGCGCTCCAAAACGAAGGCAAAGAGGTCGTCTGCTGGAATCAAGACCGCATTCCGCAGAAGTTGCAGTTCCTCGATCCCCAAAAGAAAGTCCTGCAGCCAGCGAAAGGCCTGCAATTCGATGGTGTGATCGCAACGGACTGCGCCAGCTTCGAGCGGCTCGGCACGGTCGGCCATTGCATCCAGGAGAGAAAGCTCCTTATCAACATCGACCATCACGAAAGCAATACGCGCTACGGCGATTTGAATTGGGTCTCCGCCAAAGCGCCTTCGACCGGCGAGCTGATCTACCATTTGCTGCGGGCAGCCAACTGGCCCATTACTCCGGCCATTAGCGACTGCCTGTTCACGGCTGTGTCCACGGACACTGGATCCTTTCAATATCCCACGACGCGCCCCGCCACCTATCACGTCGCGGCGGAATTGGTGAAACGCGGCGCGAACCTGGCGAAGATTTGCGATGAAGTCTATCAGTCGTTTCCCCTGCCCCGCGTCCGGCTGCTGAAACTGCTCTACAATCGCTTTCGCCTCACCCACGAGAATCGCATCGCCTATTTCTGGCTCAAGAAAGCCGATTACGCCCGCACTGGCGCCGACCCGATGGATTCCGAAGGTTTGATCGACCACATTCGCGCCATCGAACCGGTCGTCGTCGCTTGTGTGTTCGAGGAGATCGAGCCGGAACTCACGCGCATCAGCCTTCGATCCAAGAGCGATCATGTGAACGTCAACGACATCGCCAGCCGATTCGGCGGCGGCGGACATCAGGCCGCGGCCGGGGCGCGGATCCCTGGACGGCCACTCTCAGTCCAGCGGCAAGTGATCGCTGCCATCAAGAAGGCGCTGAATTCGAGGCATTGAGCATGCAAGTTTTTGAAGCCATCGACGGCGCTTTGCTCCTCGACAAACCGGCCGGCCCGACGTCTCACGATGTGGTCGACGCGGTGCGCCGTCAGTTTAAGATCAAGAAGGTCGGACACTGCGGTACGCTAGACCCGAACGCAACCGGATTGCTCGTGCTGGTTCTGGGCCGCGCCACAAGACTCTCCGAAAAATTGATGTCCGCCGACAAAGAATACGGCGGAACCATCAAATTCGGTGAGACGACCGATAGCCAGGACGCGGATGGCGAAATGATCGCGTCGATGCCGGTGCCCCGGCTCACGGTCGAGCGATTGAACGAGACGGCGGCCACGTTTGTTGGGGACCATTTGCAAACGCCGCCCATGGTATCCGCGATCAAGAAGGACGGCGTCCCGCTTTACAAACTGGCGCGGAAAGGCGTAGAGGTCGAACGCAAGCCCAGGCTCGTCCACATCTACAGTTTCCGATTCGAGAAATACGAGGAACCCTTCGGGCAATTTCGCGTGGCCTGCACGAAGGGAACTTATGTCCGCACTCTGGCTCACGATTTGGGCCAGAAACTGGGTTGCGGAGCGCATCTTGCCACTTTACGACGACTGGTCTCCGGCATTTTCAATGTCGCAAACGCTCTGCCCATGGCGGAAGTTTTGAAGCTTTCGGAAGCTCAGCTCGAAGAGCGCGTCATTCCCTTTTTGAAATTGGCGGCGGAGGAATGAGGAAAGGCCGTGAGTAATCAGTGATCAGTGGTCAGTATTCAGTGGGCAGTTCAAGTTCGGTGACTGCGGTTTCCCCACTGACAACTGATCACTGCTTCCTGAACTCCACCGTCGCCGCACGCTACAATGAAGACGATCAACGCCCCAACCGAACTAGGCGCAACAAGCCAGAAAGTCTGCCTGGCGATCGGCGTGTTCGACGGCGTTCATCTGGGCCATCAGCAGGTGATCCGTCAAACTGTGAGCGACGCGCAACGGCACGGTGCGCTCTCCGTGGTGATCACATTTGATCGGCACCCCAATTCCGTCGTTGCGCCGGAGCGAACCCCGCCCCTCATTTACTCCCTCCCGCAAAAACTCCGGGTGATCACCTCCCTCGAAGCCGAGGCAACGCATCTTATCCGATTCGATCGCGCATTCAGCGAACAATCCGGAGAGACGTTTGTCCGCGGATTGGCGCGAGACTTCTCTCAGATTCACAGCATCTGCGTGGGGAGCAGTTTCACGTTCGGCCACAAGCGCAGTGGCAACGTCGCGTCGTTGAAGACGCTCGGCCAGGAACTGAATTTCGTCGTCCACGGCCTGGCGGCGGTTTCGCTGGATGGCAAAACCGTGAGCAGCACCCGCATTCGGGAGGCCATCCAAAACGGAAACCTGGACGCCGCAAGCCAGATGCTGGGCCGAGCTTACTCGGTGGCGGGAACCGTCCTTCACGGAGATGAGCTTGGACGGCGCCTCGGTTTTCCCACGGCCAATCTGGATGTCACTGGCCTCGCGCTGCCGCCGGACGGAGTTTATGCCATCCATGCCCGCGCGTCCGACTGCATGCATCGAGCCGTCTTGAATATTGGCCTCCGGCCAACGCTGCAATCCCCAGAGCCTCGGAGACGCTTTGAAGTGCATCTCCTGGATTTCAACGCCGATCTTTATGGACACGAGATCGAGGTCACATTCGTGGAGAAGCTGCGCGACGAGCGGAAATTCCCATCGCTCGACGCGCTCAAAGAACAGATGACGCGCGACGTCGCCGCGGCTCGCGCGCTTTTCGGCTAAGCTAAGCGCTCATGCCCCAAGCGAGTTTGGAACTCATGCAACACGGAACGGTCATCGCCCGGCATTACGCTACGCGCGAATCGGTCCAGGTGCGCTGGCAAGACGGGCTTATCACCACCATCGAACCCGCGCCCGCTCCAGCAAACGACGAACTCTGGATTGCGCCCGCGCTGGTGGATCTTCAAATCAACGGTTACGCCGGGGTGGATTTCCAGAGCGAGAACTTGAGCGTCGAGGAATTGATTCGAGCGGTGCGCGAACTGCGAGCCGCGGGTTGCACCCGGTTTTTCTTCACCCTCATAACCGATCATTGGCCGAAACTGCTCGAACGATTCCAACGGGCATGCGCGCTGCGGGAGCAGTCACGCGAGTTGCAGGATGCCATCGCCGGCTGGCACATCGAAGGACCGTTCTTGTCTCCGGTGCCGGGCTTCTGCGGCGCGCATAACCCTGCCTGCATGATCGACCCAACGCTGGCGCACGTCAAAGAACTGCGCGCCATGGCCGGGAGCGATCCAATGCTCATCACGGTCGCGCCCGAACGCTCCGGAGCCATCGCCGCGATCGCCACAGCGGTGTCGCTCGGCATCACGGTGAGCCTCGGGCACACGAATGCGTCCGCGGAAGTGCTGCGCGAGGCGGTCCAGTCCGGCGCGACGGGTTTCACGCACCTCGCCAACGGTTGCCCCAAGGACCTGGATCGACACGACAACATTCTTTGGCGCGTGTTCGAGACTCCGGGATTGACGGTGAGTTTGATTCCGGACCGCATCCACGTTTCGCCGATGCTTTTCCGGTTGGTGCATCGCGTCCTGAAACCCGAGGCGATTTACTATACGACCGACGCGATGTCCGCCGCGGGGGCGCCGCCCGGGCGCTACCACATCGGGCAACTGGAACTGGAAGTGGGAGCCGACCAAATCGTTCGCCTTCCTGGCAAGCCTAACTTCGCCGGCTCCGCTTTGCGGCCCATCGAAGGCGTGTTCCGCGCGGCGCAAATGCTGGACCGGCCCTGGCAGGAAGTTTGGGATGCGTTATCGACCCGTCCCGCGCAATTCATGAAATTGCCCGCCAGCCTTGCGGTTGGACAGCCCGCACACTTTTGTTTGGTCAGAGCGCGCCAGGACGAATTGGTTGAGGTGAAGACATTGAAGACATAACTATGAGCCGCCTGAAGTGCCGCCAGGTTTTGTAGTGCGCCAGTCCTCTGGCGCTTTTGGACACGCCTGAGATGTCGAGAGCGGCAGAGGACTGCCGCTCTCCAAGACTCTGCCGCGCGGAACCCCATTCATCTCGTCTCTTGGGGAGCTTTCCATGATTCCACAGTTCCTGGTCTCCGTGACTTGCGTGCCCCTGCTCCTTGATTACCAGGTCGAACGCGAAGCCAGTTCCGTTTATGGAGAGCAATGGAACGGCGTCCAGACGGGCGTGCTCCACCACCGCCATCATTTCGGAGTGCTCAAAGAAAAGCCTTCACCCAGACCATCGCCGCGCAAGCCGAACACAGAGCGGGGGCAGGACCATGGCCACAATGGCGATGGCGACAAGCGGAAGCTGTTGCGCGCGGGCAGTGGAGCGAATGGGCCTCATGATGGCGGGCACGATTCCCTTCTGGACGAGGAGCGCCGAGATTTCGCTGCGGGCAATGGTGTCAGGATGGCCGTGGTTCGCCGCCGCGGTTTGGAGTTCCTGAACGACTGCAAAGTAAACCCGATCCGCGCCCCAGCCTTTGAGTTCGCTGGCCGCTTGCTTTGCCGCGGCCAACCGGCCCAGGCCATCCAGGAACTGGTGAAGGAGCTTTTCGCCCAACCCGCCCTTGAGCTTCGGCGAGCGCAGCAGCGCGGAGTGTTCGACCTGCGCGACGAGGTTGGTGATGACTTCTTGTTTGATACTGGCCATCTGCTGCAGGAACTGCGCGGCGTGCAATTCCCATTTTCCGGCGCGGAACTCCTCGAGTTTCGACGACAGCTCCACGTCGTTTGTCATTCTTGAAAACTGTGGCCGAACTTGCACCCAGGCCATGGCATCCGCAATCGCGTCCCCGATCTTCGGAAATACGTCGGTCGCCAACTGGCTCCTGGACAGCACTCGCTCGCTTCCGGCGATGGCGCCACTCCAGAACCCGGCCAGGCTAAAGAGCACGGCGGATATGACGGTGGTGAGCGCGAAGAGTGTCCAGCGAAGGGCTCTGGCGAATCGCCAGGAGATTTCAAAGCACTGTAAACGGAAGAATACCCAGCAAGCCGCCGCGGCAACCGCAGCGCCTATCGCCGCGCCCAGGATCGTCCATTTGATCAGGTCAAAAATGAAACCACTGACTTGTGACCGTCCGAACTCGCGAAGGAGGAGAGCCACCCAATTCGATTGAGATTCCGTCGTGGGTTGAACACTCACCACCGTCAACAGGATCGGGAGTATTGTGGGCACGCGGCGAAAATAACTTCCGGATGGCGCGATGCCAGCAGGCTTCTCGTGATGCGTCCAAACCTAAAACCGCGTTTCAACAGATTCAGCCATATGAGCAACGGAGCAACTGCCGCCATGTTTTCTTTTCTTGCGATCCGGGCGTTCTTTGCGGCTAATCTGCCTTTCCCATGATGAAACTTCACCAGATGCTGACTTGTTTCCGCGCCCTATCTTGTTGGGCACTCTTTGTTGCGTGGTCAGCCGTTGCCGTCTCTTCTGCCGTCGAAGCGCAAACCGACCCCGTTGGCCAGAACCCCGTTGCCATCGGTTCGCGTCGGGAGTTGTTTGTGGACGATTTGCTGCTCGGCGAACTCAAAGGCTCCTCGCTCAAGCTGCACCAACCTCGTCCGGCCAACGTCGCTTTGCGTTTCGACGCGCCGTGGGAAGGTTCTTTCAGCGGCTACCTCACCGTGATGCACGACGGAGATCGTTTCCGCTGTTACTACCGCGGCAATCCGACGGCAGGACGAGACGGCTCGAACACAGAGGTCACGTGTTACGCCGAAAGCCAGGACGGCATCACGTTCACCAAACCGGCGCTCGGTTTCTTCGACGTTCAGGGCACGCGCAGCAACAATGTCGTGCTCGCTGGCCAGCCGCCGTTCTCGCACAACTTTGCGCCGTTTCTGGACGCGCGACCCGGCGTGCCGCCCGAAGCACGTTTCAAGGCGCTGGCCGGCACTTCGACCAGCGGACTGCATGGATTCTTCTCCAGCGACGGCCTTCGCTGGCGCCGCTGGCGCGAGCAGGCCTTGATCACCAAAGGCGCGTTCGACTCCCAGAACGTCGCGTTCTGGTCCGCCAGCGAACAGTGCTACGTCCTTTACCTGCGGACCTGGACCGGCGGCGGGTTTCGCGGCTTCCGCACCATCAGCCGCGTCACTTCGACCAATTTCCTCGACTGGACCGAGCCGGTTGAGATGAGTTTCGAGGACACGCCGCGCGAACACCTTTACACAAGCCAAACCCACCCGTATTTCCGAGCGCCGCATATTTATGTCGCCACGCCGATGCGTTTCATCCCGAGCCGCCGCGTGCTCACAGACGAACAGGCTCGTGCTCTCGGCGTGAGTTCTGGCTATGCGAGCGACGTGGCCGAAGCGGTCTTCATGACCACGCGCGGCGGGAATCGATACACGCGGAAATTCATGGAAGGCTTTATCCGGCCCGGACTCGACCCCGGCAACTGGGCCTCGCGCGCGGGCCTCACCGCGCTGGGCGTTGTGCCGACCAGTCCGACCGAGATGTCGCTTTACAAGCAAGCCCACTACGCCCAGCCGAGTTGCCATCTGATCCGTTACACACTTCGAGCGGATGGATTTGTCTCGGTGAACGCGCCGTTCAGCGGCGGCGAGTTCATCACCCGGCCGCTGACCTTCACGGGCCGCGAACTCCTCGTGAACTTCAGCACCGGCGCCGCGGGCAGTTCGCGCGTCGAACTGCAGAGCCCCGCCGGCGAACCTTTGCCCGGCTTCACTCTTGAGGATGCCGTCGAACAAGTCGGCGACGAAATCGAACGCGTGGTGACGTGGAAGAATGGCCGCGACCTCAGCCGCTTCGCCGGCCAACCCGTGAAGCTGCGCTTCGTGATGAAGGATGCCGACCTTTTCTCGCTGCGGTTCCGGTGATCGAGTACGCTCAGAGCGAGATTCCGACTGGCGTGAGTTCCCTTTTGCGATTTCAATGCGCGCACGAACGAAGACGCCTGCGCGTTGCCGCGCTTCGGTTCCACGGGCCTCGAACCATTCGCTAACATACGATGAATCGTTTTGTTCTGTTGATTGCGATTCTCTTCACACTGTCGCTCGCGGCGGTGCTCGTGACGCCGCTTTCAATCCAGGAATTGACGGTTCGAGCCGAGCTGATCGTTCATGAGCGAGTGCGGAGTAAGAACTGCCAGCGCGATCCGATGGGCCGCATTTACTCTCGGATCGAACTGGAGGTTCGCGAAACGTGGAAAGGAACCCGGGCCTCAAATCCGTTGATCCTCGTGCATGGGGGCGGGACGCTCGGAGAGGAGCGCGTGGAGATTCCCGGTCAAGTTGAGTACTCGGTCGGCGAGAACGTCGTGGTGTTCCTGGTTTTGAATCCGCGCGTTGAAGCGGTCACAGTGGGAATGGCTCAAGGCAAATTCCACGTTTGGAAAGACGGAGCGAGCGGCAATCTTCTGGTCCGAAATCCATTTCACGGAACCGGCGGCAACGCCTCAACCCAGGGTTCGGCTGAACACGGGCAAATTTATTTCCCGCTCACTCTCTCCGCGCTGAAAACTCAGGTCACTGGAAAAGAGAAGTGATTCCGCGATTGCGATCCATCCCCCAATTTTGCTTGCTGGCTGCCGTGAGGAAAGCGTAGTAATCTCCCCTCTGCCCGCGAAGCCAGTTTAGCTCAGTGGTAGAGCAACGGTTTTGTAAACCGTCGGTCGTCGGTTCAAATCCGACAACTGGCTCCAATTGAAAATAAGGGAGTTTCTCGCTTTCATCAGCGTTCGATGAAAGCTCCGCGGGATGCGCTTGAATTCTTCGGCCGGTGAAGTGAAATAGCGCCGAACCGAGGGTTTCAGAGTCAGAGATTATTCTCTCCGCCAACCCCAACGAAATGATTGCCCGCGTTGCTCTGGATATTGCCGTCCGCAAGGAATTCGATTACCGAGTGCCGCCGGAGCTGGAAGGGCAAATCGAAGTGGGCAGCCGTGTCAAAGTCCCATTCGCCACGCGTCAGGTGCTCGGCTCGGTCACGGCGATTGTCACTGAATCTCCCCATACCAACCTCCGGTTCATTCTCAAAGTCATCGGGCAACACTCTCTGGTGACGCCGCGCGTCCTCAGTCTGGCCCGTTGGATCGCCGAGTATTATTGCTGTCCCCTTGAAGTGGCGCTGCGCAGTGTGCTCCCGGACACGGTGCGCAAAGAACAGAAAGGCTGGCGCGAGCGGCTCGTAGTGCGGAGCCTGCCGCAACCGGATTCCCCGCCCCGGTTGACCAAACGCCAGAAAGAAATCCGGCGAATTGTCGAGGAATGGAAAACGATGCCGCTCCAACGTCTGCTCGAACTCGCGGAAACGACTGCCGCCACGGTGCGCCGCCTCGAAGATGCGGGTTTGCTGACGATAGAGCCGGAGGTTTCCGAACGCGACCCCTACGCGAATGAAATCATCCTTCCAACCCAACCGCTGCCGCTGAACGCGGAACAAGCCAGCGCCTTTGCTCAAATTACCCAGGCGATGGAACAACTGGCCGCGAACCCCGGTCCGGCAAAACGCCCTCCGCTCCCGACAGATTACGGATTACGCATCACGCATTACGGATCACGCTCCACCTTCTTGCTCCACGGCGTCACGGGCAGCGGCAAAACGGAAGTCTATCTCCAGGCCATCGCGCACGCTTTGAAGCAGGGCAAGGGCGCGATCGTGCTCGTGCCGGAGATTTCGCTCACACCCCAGACGGTCGAGCGCTTCAAAGCCCGCTTCAGCAGCGGCCCCATCAAAACGCTCGTCGCCGTTTTGCACAGCCACTTGTCCGCCGGCGAGCGCCATGACGAGTGGCACAAGATTCGGCAAGGCCGGGCCCGGATCGTGATCGGCGCGCGTTCGGCGATTTTTGCGCCGGTCGATCCGCTGGGCCTGATCGTGGTTGATGAAGAGCACGAGCATTCTTACAAACAGGAGGAAGCGCCGCGTTACCACGCTCGCGATGTCGCGGTGAAACGCGGCCTTGATGAAGGCGCCGTCGTGGTGCTCGGATCGGCCACGCCATCGTTGGAGAGCTTTTACAACACGCAGAAGGGCAAATACGCGTTGCTGGAACTGCGGTCCCGCGTGGATGACCAGAAACTTCCGCTCGTCCGGGTGGTCGATATGCGCAACGAAGCGCGCGACAACAAAGGCGTTCCGATTTTTTCCCGGGCATTGCGCGAGGCGATTACGCAGCGCCTGGAACGGCGGGAGCAGGTGATGTTGTTCCTGAACCGCCGCGGTTACGCTTCGTCGATGCTCTGCCCCAAGTGCGGTTACGTGGCGGAGTGCCCGAATTGCAGCCTGGCGCTCACTTACCATCGCCGCCTGGAAAAAATCTGTTGCCACATTTGCGGCCACAGCGCCGCCGCGCCGACCGTCTGCCCGGAGCGACGATGCCAGAGTCCGGCGATCCGTTACCTCGGGCTGGGAACCGAGAAAGTGGAAGAGACGCTGGGGAAGCTCTTCCCCAAGGCGAACATCGCGCGCATGGATTCGGACGCGATGAAACGCAAAGAGGATTTTCGCCGCATTCTCGGGAATTTTCGGACGGGCAAGATCGACATTCTGGTCGGCACCCAGATGATCGCCAAAGGCCTGCACTTCCCAAACGTCACGCTGGTCGGGATCATCTACGCGGACTTGAGTTTGCACATGCCCGACTTTCGGGCAGGGGAACGCACCTTTCAATTGCTCACGCAGGTCGCGGGCCGCGCGGGCCGCGGGGACGTGGAAGGTGAGGTGTTCGTGCAATCCTTCACCCCGTTCCACCCGGCGATCCAATATGCGCGCCGGCACGACTTCAATGGCTTTTACGAACAGGAGATTGAGTTCCGCGCCCAGCTCAAATACCCGCCCGTCACTCGTGCCGCGATGTTGACGCTGAAAGGCCGAAACGAGGAAAAGGTCAAATTCCTGGCGGAGCACCTGGCGCGCGAGATCGAAACGAATCTGCGGGACATGAAGGACCTCGTTCTCGCCGGCCCTGCGCCGGCCCCGCTGCTGCGCGCGGAAACGTTTTATCGGCACCAGATCATGCTTCGAACCCAACGCATGAGTCATCTCAGCCTGAAACTGCCCGCGGTGCTTCAAAAACTTCCGTTGCCCGAGGACGTCCGTCTCATCGTGGATATTGATCCCGTAAGTCTGGCTTGAGTGAAATCCTAGTCGAGGAGTAGTCTCTCTTCGCCCGTTATGAACTTACGGCTCGGTTATCCTCTCCATGAACACGAAAATGCTATCCTTCATTTTCAACGACTTACGCATTTTCGGGTTCATGGTCCCAATGCACGCCCCTTGGGATTGGAGGCTTTCCATGAACCAGTCTTTCGTAACGCAGATTTTCAATCTGCCGTATCGCCGATTTTTAATCGGCGGGGCGTCCGACGCGCCGCAGGTTGCAAACCTGCGATACGGCAGACTACAAGTCTGCGCTACGGGTTCATGGTCCCCATGCGCGATTCTGCGATCGTGGAGGCTCCCCACGAACGCGCGTTCGTCGTTGCGTTCACCCTGATCGAGTTGCTCGTGGTCATCGCGATCATTGCCGTCTTGGCCAGCATGCTTTTGCCGGCGTTGTCCCGCGCCAAGGCCAAGGCGAATCAGATCAAATGCGTGAGCAACCTGCGCCAGATCGGAACGGGGTTTCACCTGTATGCCGAGGACTCCAGCGACAGTTACCCGGCGCACAAAGGCTGGGGCGACGTCGGCGGCATTCAAGGAACCAACGCCGGAGCCAGTTCATCCACGGCCCCATTTACTCCCGCCGACCAGCGCCCGCTGAATCTTTTTGTAGGCCACCCGCACACGTTTCGGTGTCCGGCGGACAAGGGCGATTCCTACCGCTTCGTGGAGAATTGCTTCACGTGGTATGGAAACAGTTACCTGGTGGTGTGGGCGGTCGATACCTACCGCACCAAACATTTGACGGGCGATTCCCAATCTCGCGACCCGCAAGTGGCGCCGATGAAGTCAAGCGAAGTCAGCCTGGCCGCTTCGACGAAAATCTTCATGGGCGACTGGAATTGGTTCTTCAACCGCGACAAAAACGACCGGCGCAGCATCTGGCACAACTACAAAGGCCAATCCCGGAACAACATTTTGTTCGGGGACAGCCACGTCGATTATTTCCGCTTTCCGACCAATCCCAAGGATTACGAAGGCCCGCCGAACATCACGAACAAATGGTGGTGAATGGTTGGCGTCTCATAAGAGCAGGTGGATAAGCTCAGCAAAGGGAGGTTGTCGTCGTCCTGGACCTCGGAGGAAATAGCCTGCCACATCCGGCTGAAACGGCTCCGCCCGCCAAGCATCGACTCGTTGCCGTACTTCACTGGGACGGATCTTGCGATCTCGATGAAGCTCCAAAGTGTCCATGACGTTTTGCTGCAGTTGCTTCAGACGCCGCTGGCGCCGCTGCTAAAGCGTTTGGCGGTTGAGCTTAAGAATATCACGCGTAGCGACAGCACGCCGATCAAGCCGCTGCTCCGCCTCACACCATAGAGGGGTGAGGTTTCCAAAATCATCGAGAAAGAAAAAGTCCCATGCCCGCTCATCAAGCGGATTGATGAGGCGTCCGTCTGTATCATCGGGGAATTCGTCGCCTTGGGCACGATTACAGACCCCACAGACCCAGAGAAAGTTTTCCCAAGTCATGGCCAAATGTGGAAATACGGCTTTCGGATGGAAGTGATCGACATCACTGGCTTCGTTACTGTCGCAAAACATGGAGGTGGGCTTCCGCCTCATCGAGGAGCACGACCCCCGGTAAGATGGATCTTGGCTAGATCCATGTTTCGGGGTGACGTTCGACGGGGAAGCTAACACAAGTCTGCCACAATGCTCCAGATTTTGATGAAAAAGGCGCTCACCCTCTCACTGTTCCAACGCCACCACGCGCAGCAGTTCTTTCAGCGGCAGCTCCCCGTTCATGACCCTCCGCAGCCCCGTTTGCCAGAGCGTGTGCATGCCCTGGTCCACGGCGACTTGTTGCAGCGAGCGCGTCGGGAGCTTTTGGATCACGGCATCGCGGAGCGCTTCGTTGACCACCATCATTTCCGTCAACGCGGTGCGCCCGCCGAAGCCCGTGTGCAGGCACTCCGAACAGCCGGCGCCGCGCCGGAAGTAAGCGGATTCAGCCTTCTCCGCGGGCACAAGCCGCAACAACGCCGCGTCCGGCTCATACGGCGCGGAACAGTACTGGCAGTTCTTCCGAATGAGCCGCAATCCCACCACTCCGGTGATGCTCGAAGCCAGGAGGAACGGCTCAATGTCCATGTTGATCAAGCGCGCGAAGACACCAGACGTGCTGCCGCTGTGAATCGTCGAGATGACCAGATGCCCCGTCAATCCGGCCTGAACCGCAATGGCGGCGGTCTCCGGATCGCGAATCTCCCCGATCATGATGACTTGGGGGTCCTGCCGCATCAAAGAGCGCAGCGCGATGGGATAGGTGAACTCCCGCGCGGGATTGATCTGCGCCTGGCTGATCATCGGGAGGTTGAACTCGACCGGGTCCTCCACCGTGCTGATGCTGATGGTCGGTCCGGTGCGATGCACCAGATGACAGAGCGCCGAGTAGATCGCGGTGGTTTTTCCCGAACCCGTCGGCCCCGTCAGCAGGATCAGGCCGTTGGGGCGGTCGATCAGATGCACGAACGCTTTGAGCGTCTCGTCCTCGAAACCGAGGCTAGACAGGTCAAAGGTGCGGTTTCGCGGATCAAAAATCCGCACCACAATTTTTTCCCCGCGCACCGTGGGGAAAACGGAAATCCGAAGTTCCACGCCCGCCGTGTCCGGACCGGCCGGAACATGGCCTTCCTGCGGCAAGTCTGTCTGGTAACTCACCAAGTTCGCCATGACTTTGAGGCGTCCGGAGATCCGGTCCAGCAACTCCGACGGCAAGTGGACCAGTTCGCTCAGCACGCCCATGAGGCGAAGCCGCACGACAACCGAGCTTTCCCACGGTTCGATGTGGATGTCGCTGGCGCCGGCCTTGACCGCGTCGTGGACCATGATCTGGACCAGTTTGGCGGTTTCGATGGCGGCGGTGTTGGGGACCGAATGGAGATACTGCGACGTTTCGTTCACACCGGGCTTTTCCATTTGACCCCAATGTGACGTGTCTGCTCGAACGTCTCAATCCCAGAACATCGTCAATTCTTCAGCGCGCTGGAGCGGCTAATTCTGGTTGCTCCCCTCGTCAAATGAGGCGGCCTGTTGGGAGCTATTTCTTCACCCACCGCTTCGCTTTCAATTCAAAGCGGGGCAAAGCGCCCGGTTGGGCTAGCGCGACCGGCACACGCAAGGCCAGGGCGTTCAAGAACGCTCTTTCAATTCGGCCGGCCAAGTCGGACGCAGCGCCGGCTTCAGCAGCCGGTTCGACGCGCACGTTCAATTCGGTTAACGCTCCTTGAGAGGAAAGTTCCACCTCATACTCGGCTACCTCACCAAAGCTGCGAATGATTTCCTCCACGGCGCTGGGGAAAACGTTGACGCCGCGGACGGTGATCATGTCGTCGGTGCGTCCGAGAATTCCGCCTTCCAGTGCCAATTCGGAGCGGCCACAGAGACAGCGGGATTCGTGATGCGTAATGCGTGAGGCGTGATCCGTAACTCGTGATTCGTAGTCCGTAATCCGTGAACCGCCGAATTTTACCAAGTCGCCAGTCCGATACCGGATCAGTGGGGAGCCGAGGCGGCCAAGAGTGGTCAACACGAGCTCGCCTTGCATGCCGGGCGGCACTGGGTTCCCGATGGCTGGATCGATAATTTCGGCGAGGTACGCGCTTTCCAGGACGTGCAGCACGCCGGGGCGCGACGGGCACTCGTAAGTGACGGGGCCGACTTCCGTCATCCCGTGGTGATCGAACACGCGGGCGCCTCCCCAGAGATGCTCGATTCGCGAGCGCGTCGCCGGGATGCTGCCGCCGGGTTCGCCGGCGACGATGAGCGTTTTCACGCGGCTTTTTGGCAGATCGATCTTTTCCGCGGCTGCCACCTCCGCCAGCCGGATGGCATAGGTCGGCGTGCAGCACACGACGGTCACCTCGTGATCCCGGATGAGGCGGAGCCGCGCGCCGCTGCTCAATCCGCCGCCGGGGAAACAAAGGCAGGCCAGTTCGGTAGCCGCCTCAAAGGCGAGCCAGAAGCCGATGAACGGACCGAACGAGAATGCAAACAGGATTCGATCCGCAGGCGTGACCCCGGCAGCGCGATAGACCTCCATCCAGTTTTGCAGCATCCAACGCCAGTTCTCCGGCGTGTCCAGCCAGCGCAAAGGGGTGCCGGAGGTGCCGCTCGTCTGGTGGCAGCGCGTGTAGGACGCGAGGGGAAAAGTCAGATTTGTTCCGTACGGAGGGGTGCGTTTCTGATCCTGGACGATCTCCTGTTTCGTCGTGAAAGGAACAAGGCGGCTGAATTCTTCTGGCGTGGCGATTCGGTCCGTCACTTCCGCCGCCGCAAATTTTCTTTGATAGAACGGGTTGCTTTTGAGAACGCGTTCGAGCAATTCACGAAGCTGCCGAAGTTGAGCTGAAGCGATGGCGGATCGAGACGGAAAGAAAACTTCGGCCATCGGACTGGGTCAGGAGGGGTTCGCGCTTTTGGCCGCCGCGTGGACCTGTGGCTGAGCAGGTTTTGCCGGCGCTGGGTTCGGTTTGTAGAACGTGACCAGACAGCCGCCCGCCGCGGCCAGCAGAATGCCCAAGAAAAACTGCGGCTTGATTGAAGCGAAACCGCCGGCTGGCGGGTGCGCGACAATCGAATACAAAGCGTTTACCACCGGCGCCCCCGCGAAGACGATCGACATCACGACTGCCGGCGTGCCCTTGGCGCCAAAGGCCAGCAGCACTCCGAATGCGCCGACAGCGCCGACGATGCCCGCGATCAAACTCCACCACATCCCTTTGGCCGGGTAGCTCCAGGAGGCGCCATTGGCCATGAGCACGGCCAGCGGAGCGAGCACCGCAGTGAGGAAGTAAGCGATGCCGACAAACAGGAAGGCCTTGTAGCGTCCGTTGACCGGATCACCCATCGCCATTTGCCCGGTGTGGAGGAACACACCATAAACTCCCCAGGACACGACAGTGAGCAGAGCAAATAAGAGCCACGCCGAGCCCGGTTGATTTGAAGAAGCTTGAGCAATCATGCGTCGAGTCTAGTGTTTGACCAGATTGATTTCAAACGGTTTGTCAGCGAAGCAAGAAAGTGAAATGGAACTCGCATGATGAGAACGCCAACGTTTTCGAAAAAGCACGGTTTCGCCCCGCGGCCTTCCAGCCGCGTGTCCGTTCGACTTCCCATGAACCTGACGGTAGGGCTGCGTTGCTGCGCAGCCGGGCTTCTGTCGATGCGGCGGCGCGGCAGCACCGCCCTACCAGCGATGGGTTCATGGGCCGTGAGCATGGTTCGAGAACCAAGGGAGCTTCCCATGCACCTGGCAACAATCGACGACCCTATGGAGTGCGGGGGCAAGCGCAGCGCGACCCCGCTTTGGTTTCGAGACCGGAAGGCGCGGCCCACGCCAAAGCGCCGTCACCGCTGCGCTCTGCCGGCGCGCTCCATAGAGATCACGGCGTGGCGAGATCCATGGGCCGTGAGCAGGTCCAATTGGAACAGGGGCCTTCCCATCAATCTGGCGGACCTGCGACGGTTCATGGGAAGCCCCCACGATTCCGAAATCGCGTATTGGGGCCATGAATCAGCAAGGCCCGGAGCGCGGGTGACCTCGCCCGCAGCGCGTCGGCCCCTCGGCGGCGTTGGGAATAGCGACAAGTCCGGGCGGTTCGGCCGGGCGGCGGGCGGCGTCGCCCGCGCGCGGCAGTCCGCTCCGCTCCATTCCTGGTCGCGAGGCGTGCTCGGATCCCTCCTTGTCCTCAGCGCGTTTCTTCTGACGGGCTGCGCGACCTCCACCATCGACTCCCGCCGCCAGGAGCGATTGTCCGCCTATGCCGCCCTCCCGCCTGAGCAGCAACAGCTCGTGGACAAAGGCCAGATCAAAGTCGGGATGAGCGCGGACGCGGTCTATATCGCGTGGGGACCGCCGACCGAAATCCTCGAACAGGAAACTCAGCAAGGCCACACGACGATCTGGATTTATCACGGACAGTGGCTGGAGGAGTCCCGCTACTGGACGTACCGCGAAATCTCTCGCGACGGCTCGACCTATCTGGAGCGCCGATTGGAGAGCGATTATTTCCCGCGCAGCTATATTCGCGCTGAAATCTTTTTCGTGAACGGCGCCGTAGTCCGCTGGCAGACCTTGCCCAGACCGACTTACTGATCAGACCTCACAAAAACAGAAGAATCAGGACAGGGACTGTAATCGATTCAATTCCCCGACTTCTCCCTTCTCTGTTGCCTCCTGTTCAGAAAACAGAAGGAAACGGAGCAAACGGAAAAGACACGCCGCGATGCCTCGGCGGCCAAACTGTCAATTCAACGGTGTAATCCCAGGTCTCGATGCTCAGCGCGGGTTTCCTTCAGCATCGCGTCGCGCCGCGCCTTGAATTCAGTTCCCGGTTTCCATTCCGGGAACTTGTCTCCCTGCGCCACGCGGTAGCCGACGCTGAAAAGCAGCTGCAAATCCTCGACCGCGCCCGACAAATCCCAATCCGGTTTCACTTCGTCGCTGGGCTTGTGGTAATCGCGCGCAATGTATTCTTCGCTTTTCTGTTCGCCGTACTTGGGAGGCTTTCCAATGAACTCGACTCCAGCCTTGAGGTAGAGCGCCGGCACACCCTGTTTGGCGAACTCGAAGTGGTCGGACCGGTAATAGCGTCCCTTCTCCGGCTCTGAATCCGGCGTGACCACCCGACCTTGCGCCCTGGCGAAATCCTGGAGCAGTTCTTCCAGCGTGGTGGCGCCATATCCGATGATGTTGATGTCGCGCGTGCGGCCCCAGGGATTGATGACATCCATGTTCAAATTGGCCAGGGTTTTGGCCAACGGATAAAGGGGATGCGTGGCGTAATACTTCGCGCCCAGCAAGCCCTTTTCCTCCGCAGTCAGGAACAAAAAGAGAATGGAGCGTTTGGGCGCGGGATTGAGTTTCGTGAAGGCTTCAGCCAGCTCGATCAGCCCGGCTGTGCCGGAAGCGTTGTCGAGCGCGCCGTTGAAAATCTGGTCTCCTTCCATCTTCGGGTTCCTGCCGAGGTGATCCCAATGGGCCGTGTAGATCACGAATTCATTCTTGAGTTTCGGGTCCGAGCCTTCGAGAAGCGCGACGACGTTTCGCGAGGCCACTTCCCGCAGCCCTGTCTGGATATGAAAGGCCGCCCTGCTCGCGAGGGAAATGGGCCGGAAATCCCGTCGAAGCGCGCTCTTCTTCAGCGTATTGAAGTCGTGGCCCGCGGCCGCGAACAGCTTCTTCGCCGTGTCCAAGGTGATCCAGCTCTCGACCGAAGCGCGGTCGCGATTCTTGTTCGTCGATTCCAGGTCGAAATTCTCGCGGCTGTTGCTGCTGATGAGCACGAAGAACGGATAACCCGCCGGACCGGTTTCATGGATGATGACCGCGGCGGCGGCGCCTTTGGCCGCGGCGATTTCGTATTTGTAGGTCCACCGGCCGTAATAGGTCATGGCCCGGCCTTTGAACATCTTCTCGTCGAGTTTTGTGGGATTGTTCGGATCGGGGATCGCCGGATCGTTGATGAGCATGACGATGGTTTTGCCGCGCACGTCCACGTCCTTGAAATCATCCCAGCCGTATTCGGGGGCGACGACGCCGTAGCCGACGAAAATCATTTCCGAATCGACGACGTTAACCTCCGGCACAAACCAGGGTGACCAGACCACGCAGTCGGCCGGGAACGCGACGTCCGTCGTTTGGTTTCCGACGCGGTACGAAAACGCCGGCTGAGGGGTGAAGCCGACCATGGGCACGCTTTGCAGGTAGGTGCCTTCGGGATTGCCCGGTTTCAAGCCGAGCCGTTTGCACTGGTCAACCAGGTAATTCACGGTGAGGTCCTCGCCGCGTGTGCCCGGCGCGCGCCCTTCAAATTCGTCCGAAGCGAGAATCTGGATGTGCTTGAGCAGTTCGTCGCGGCGGATGCTGTTCAGGGCCGGCTGGGTCTTGGCGGCTTCAGGCACGCGCTGACTTGAAACCTGAGCCCGAGCCGGATCGACCGCAGCGCAACAACAGACCAGGAGGAGGATCCATGCGACCAGGCTGGCTGGGGTTCGTTTAGCGCTCATGGTTCGATGTGCGATGTTCGACGTTTGCATAGTCCGTTTCGAGCTTCGGTAACAGTCATCATTTTTCCCACCGCGACAGCGCGTCTGCGAATGAGCCCAAGGCACTTCGCCCGCGCGAAGGCGTAGCGCAGATTTGAAATCTGCGGTAGCGCCGATTTGGAATCGGCGGGCGTCGCGAGTCCTGTGCGCGCTCGATGTAGCCGAAGCCTCGCAGAATGCAATTCTGCGCTACGGGGCACCGACAACTGTGGATGCACTGGACGAAATCGTCACTGCAGATTCAGGCGCGTAATCACGGCGCCCTCGGTTTTGCCGTCGAGTTGATCGCGGATGTTTTTAGCGCGGTTGGCGACGAAACGTTTCAGTTGGTGCACGGGCAGGTTTTCATCGAACGGATGGCCGTCGCGCGGGCCGCCTTGCGATTCGTTTGAGACCGCAATTTCAAATTTGCCGAGCTTAGCCGGAGATTCCTCGGCAATGGCGGGCCGAACCACCGCCGCCAGCGCGTCGATGCGGGCATTCAATCTTTCGGGCACGAACAGCGTCGCTAAAACTCGTTCCAGCTCCGCGCGGTATCGACGCTTGAAATCCGCGGCCTTCAGCATGCGTTCGAGGAAGCGATTTTCGCCCACCCACGGATGCCAGAGATTCGCACGTTCGCGTTGCTCCGCCGTGGACATCATCGGGAATTCACCCCAGGAATGATCCATGTCCCACGGCATCAAACCGAATTGGTTCGAGCGCGGCTCCAGATAGAGGAAGAAATTCTGTCCCTGCGCCAGAATCCCGTCGTAGTGCGCGAGGGTGACTTCGCAAGCCAGGAAGCGGGCGAACTCGTCGAGGTCGATGAATTCGCCGATGCGGGCCGCGAATTCATCGTCGTTCGCGTTCGTCACCAGTCGGCTCAGTTCGATCACCCGGCGTTGCTGGGCTTCGGTGACCGCCGTCTTCGGATCGTAGATGGGTGTGTATTGCTTCCAGTCGTCGCCCAGGTCGCGAAATAGCTCATAGGTCACAGGCTTGAACAGCGCGACGCCCTGGGTCTGGAATTCCTCTTCGGCCCAGTCGGCGTCGAGAGTCTCCGGCAACACATACAGGCCCAGCAGTCGGCGATCGAACCGGCCTTCGACCGTCAAGAAAAGCCGGGCGAACGCGGTGCGGGGCGCGGGCACGCCGGCGTCGCGAAGGAATTCGTAAGCCAACGCGTCGCTCAGGCAGGATTGATCCGCGCTGAGATTGTTGAAGTTGAATGAGGCGCGGCCGACGAATTGCTGATTGGTCTCGTGCCGGTTCAGATCGAGCTTGAACGGACGCTTGTAGGTGCGCAACGCGCCGAGGAATGTGCCATCGCCTTTGAAGCGCGCGCCCGCGTTTGTGAGCCTGAGTTCGCCGATCTCCAGGTCGGCGCGGGACCAGAGATAATCAAGGCCCAATACGCCCGCGATGCCGGACCGCGCGGCCTTGGGATTGCGGAGGATGACCGAGCCGTCGGGCTGAAGCCAGTTCGCCACGGCTTCCACGCGCCTGGGGCCCAGAGCAGACCATTGGCCGGTCCCAAACTTCAAGTGGACCGTCCAGACATTGGTGGTCTTAAAGAAGTCGGCCGCGGAACGCGCGGCGGCGGCGTTTGGTTCAAGCCCACCGTAGGGCGGACCCGGGGGCACGGCCGGCGGTTCAGGCAGCGCGGCCGTAGCCTGCCAATGCATGACTCGTGGCCAGAGCCAGGCCTGGAATTTCGGCGAACGAAAGAGAAAGAAAGCCGTCACGCCCAAGGCGACCAGGAAAAGAAAGCCGGCGCCGAGCAGAAGCCCGACGATGGCCAGGATGCGTTTGCCGCGTGATTGCGGCAGTCGGGCGAAAAGCTTGCGCATGGAGTTCGAAGTCGGATCAAGAATAATCAAATTCAGCCGTGTCCGCGAGGATCGCACAGGGAAAATAGAAAAGAACGACGGCCAAGGCAAAGGCAAATTCCGGCGCACTCAGTTTTTTGAACCGCGGCTTGGGGGGCAGTTCCCTCCCGTTCCCATGAACCTGGTATGGATGGCTGGGCTTCCTAAGCCCCGCGAACAGTTTCCCCAGAATGGACGTTCGCTTCGCGAAACGCGGACCACTCCGTCCCTGACTTTGGTCTGCGATCGATGGAACCATAGCAGTTCATGGGAAATGGGCGCTGAAAATTTTCCCTTCCGCGTCTGGCGCTAACATTTTAATCTGTGTCCGTGACCGTTGAAATGTTTCAGGACGAGATGGCGCAGGCGCTCAAGGCGTTCGAGAAGTACGTGGTCTGCCTGGACAAAACTCCGGAGCAATGCGAGGCGTCGCTGAAATCGCTGATGGAAAAGGCGATCAAAGCCTACGAAACCCGAGGGCCGAACTTGCGCCACGGAATCGCGCTAGACCGGCAAGTGACGATCATCCTGAGCCAGACCGAAAACGAGCGCCCACTCTGCGGCATTTATTTCAACCTGCACACCCCTTACCAGAAGAAGTCCCCGGCCCAGAAGGAAAAGACGGAAACGGGAAGTTGAGTCGCCTCCTGGCGTCCGTAGTTTGAATCGAGCCTGGGCCTAGTTCTGTCCCGAATGGCGCTTAGCCGTATTATCCAGGCGCCATTCAGGCCCCTCTCTTCCGCGAACGCTTCGAGCGCCCGTTCCTCCGCGCCGGGACGTCTTCGATGCCGGTGATGTGCAACGGATCGAGCAGAGTGGTGAATCCTCGCGTGTCGGCAACGACCACCGTCCGTTGAGTTACAAACAAGAATTCCGGATGCGGCACGGGATATTCTTCTCCGCTGGAAGTCACCAATGCGAAGGGACGAAAGCCGCCTTTCAACCGCGCACGGATGTGCTCAACGTTCATAGCACTAGCGAGGGCTGGCGTGGGAGCTACCCGCCGTCAAGCGCGAGAAACGCGGTTTGAGAATTTGCCTCCAGGCTCCAATTCGAATCCGTTCTTCAAACTCGGCTCAATCCGGCCGGGCCTCATCCCCCACTTGTGCTTCGCCCGCCACAATATCCGCCGCGATGTAGCGGCTCATTTCCGGTCCGGAAATCTTGATCTCGCCGACTTTCAAGCCCCGCCGATACACATTCATGCGCTGGCCCACCTGCGGCAACTTGCTGAGGTAGAAATCAATGACCACGAATCCGGAAGTGGGATTAACTGCCTTCACGGTTCCCTTCGACTCCAGGATCGGAGTCACCCGAGGGAATTTTCCGGCCGGCGTGGAGGCCGGCGCGGGGTCATGGCCTCGTTTCGTCGCCGCGGGTCTGGGCTTATTCCAGGATGGTGGGGTCGTCGCAGTGTCCGTGGAGTTGGCATGCTTGCATCCCGGCAGAAGCGTCACGCTTGTCAAGAGTGCCCAGGTGAACCGCATGAGAGTGAGTTAATTCAACATGCTCGGGTGCGTCAACCGCGAATGGACCCAGCCCAGCAAAGCCCGTGGTTGGCCTCGTCCTAACGTTTGCCCTTCGCTATGCGTCCGCCGCCCGCACGGTTCCGGCGCTGATCTGCCAACGCACCAGGTCGCGTCCGAGTTCTTCCGGCCAATCTTCTTTCGTGACCGTCATGAACACCTGGCTCCGGCTGCGGTGCGCGCGGCGAAGCAAGGGCAGAAGTCCGTTGCGCCGTTTCGCGTCTAGCTCGCCCATGATATCGTCGATCAACAGCACGGGCGCGCTGCCGTGAATGCCGGTCAGATATTCCGCCTGAGCCATTTTCAACGCGATGGCAATCGACCGTTTCTGGCCTTCGCTGGCGAATTGAGCCGCGGCCCGTTCCTGCAGCACCAACCGCAACTCGTCGCGATGCGGGCCGACGACAGTGGAACGCAGCGAATGTTCCCGGGCCCGCGACTGAGCCAATTCAACGGCGAAGTCCGATTTGACGGACGCTTGATACTCCAGACGCAATTCTTCCTCCTCGGCCGCGATTCGGCGGTAAGCCAGGCGCGCCAGCGGAGAAAAGCGGGGCAGCAGTTCGCGCCGATATTGCGTAAGTTGATTCCCGGTCAGGACCAGTTCACGGGTGAAACTTTCCAGCGCCGCCGGGTCTAAGGGCCGCTGCTTCAGCAGAGCGTTGCGGGAGCGCAAGGCGCGAGTGTAACGCTGCAGCAAAGGAAGGTACGTGGGCTGGGTTTGCGCCAGCAGCAAATCCAGAAAACGCCGGCGCCGGCTCGCGGCGCCTTTCACCAATTGCAAATCCTCCGTGCAAAACACCACGGCGCGCAACAGGCCAAAGTATTCCAACAGCTTCCGAACCGGGCGTCCGTCCAGGCTGAGCTTTCGCTCCTGCGCCGACCAATACATCTTGATCTCATGCTCGTCCGGACCGACGACTCGCGCGCCGACGAAATAACCCTTCTGATCGTGGCGCGTGATCTGCGCGCCGCCGACGCCGCGGAACGAGCGCAGCGTCGCCAGCAGATAGATTGCCTCCAAAATATTTGTTTTTCCCTGGGCATTGTCCCCGATCAAGAGGTGGAACCCTGGCGAAAAATCGAGATCGAGGCGCGCGTAATTGCGGAAGTCCCGAAGCCGTAAATGAGCCAGATGCACGGAAAGGAATTACCCGCCCGCCTGCCGCGCTGTCAGTTCATTTTTGTCTGATCCCGACCGGGAGATGGATTTTCGCATTGGGTGGCTTGCGAGACACATTGACTTCCACAAAAGTGACCAGGCCCGCGGCCGGTGGAATCTGGACAACAAGCCGCACCACGAACGTTGGCTCAATCCGCAGCCAACCCTCACCTGTTGCCGCCCAATTCCGCAGAATTTCAACAAAAGGCAACAAAGACAACGAAGTCTATCCTAACCGTGATGAACTTTTTGAACCACGGATTTCGCGGATTCACGGATCAAGAACAGATCGTCATCCGTGAAATCAATTGTGGTTCACAACCGTGTCAAATCGGCTATCCTCAAGTCCCAGTCGCCGCCATGCAAGCGAGCTACATCCAGGGCGTGTCCACCACGCCACTCATCGGAAAAACCATCGGCGACTTCTTCGATGAAATCGCCGCCGAATTTGGCGGGAACGAAGCGCTGGTCTCGACGTTTGAGAACCGCCGCCTGACTTACGCGGGCTTACGCGAAGAAGCGGACCGCGCCGCCCGCGCCTTGATGGCGCTGGGCGTCGGGAGAGGGGATCGCGTCGGCGTCTGGTCCACCAACTGCCTCGCGTGGGTTCTGGCCCAGTTCGCGACCGCGAAGATCGGCGCGGTGCTGGTCAACATCAATCCGGCGTATCGCCTGCATGAACTGGAATACGCGTTGCGCCAGTCCGAGTGCAATTACCTGATCAGCGGCGAACGGTTCAAGGACGCGGATTATACCGAGATGCTGCGGCAGTTGGTTCCCGAAATTGCGTCCGCCCATGGGCACCCGGTGCAAACGCCGCGCTTTCCGCACTTGCGCGGGCTGATTTCACTCTGCGAACGCCCCCTCGAAGGTTTCGTGATCTGGCGGGAATTGCTGGGCGAAGCGGAACGCGTCCCGGCGGAGGCGCTCGTGGAACGACAGGCGTCGCTCAATTTCGACGACGTCATCAATATCCAGTACACGTCGGGCACAACTGGATTTCCCAAAGGCGCGATGCTCACGCACCACAATCTGCTCAACAACGCCTTCTGGGTCGGCGAACGGATGCGGTTCACTCACCGGGACCGATTGTGCATTCCCGTCCCGTTCTATCATTGCTTCGGGATGGTCGTGGGCAACCTGACGTGCGTCGCGCGCGGCGCGACCATGGTGCTGCCCGCGCCACACTTCAGCCCGTTGCACACCCTCCGGGCCGCCGCGCAGGAACGGTGCACCGCCGTTCACGGCGTGCCGACGATGTTCATCGCGCAACTGGACCACCCGCAATTCCGCGAGTTCAATTTGTCTTCGCTCCGAACCGGCGTCATGGCCGGCGCACCGTGTCCCATCGAAGTCATGAAGCGCGTGATGGCCGAGATGCACTGCGAGCAAATCACCATCGGCTGCGGCATGACCGAGGCCTCGCCCATCTGCAACATGACGGAAGTGGACGATCCCATCGATCTGCGCGTGAGCACGGTGGGCAAAGTCATGCCCCATCAGGAGCAAAAGGTCGTCGATCCCGCGAGCGGGCGAATCTTGCCGCGCGGCGAGCAAGGTGAATTGTGCTACCGCGGCCACCACGTCATGCGCGGCTATTACAACAATCCGCAAGCCACGCAGGACGCCATCGACGAAAACGGCTGGTTGCACAGCGGCGATCTGGCAGTCATGGACGAGGCGGGTTACGTCAAAATCACGGGCCGAATCAAGGACATGATTTGCCGGGGCGGAGAAAAGATTTTTCCGCGCGAAGTTGAAGAGTTTTTGTTCCGGCATCCGAAGATCGCGGAAGCCTACGTGATCGGCGTGCCGGACGACTATTACGGCGAGCAAGTCGTGGCGTGGATCAAACTCAAAGACGGCGCCGATGTGACCGCCGCTCAAATCCAGGGGTTCTGCAACGGCCAGATCATGCATTACAAGATTCCGCGTCACGTGAAGTTCGTCACCGAATTCCCCACGACGGTGACGGGCAAGGTGCAGAAGTTCAAAATGCGGGAGATCAGCGCCGAGGAATTGGGAGTAACGCGGCGGGAATGATCCCGCGACATCCGCGACAAAACTGCTTGCTCCGCGTTTGAGTAGAGCGTACTAATTTTCCAAGGCACAGGCCAATGTAGCTCAGTGGTAGAGCAACGGTTTCGTAAACCGTAGGTCGTCGGTTCAATCCCGACCATTGGCTCCACTTTTGAGCGCCGTGACTAGAGCGTTGTGGTGTGCCGGGAGAGGTTGGCGCTTCTCGGTGAGTGGACAGGTGATGGCCGCGATTGACGAATGGTTGTCTTCGGCCAGGATGTTGCCCTCGGCATCGGCCAGCCAGAGCCGCTGGAAATCTCCGGCCTGCCCGAAAAAGAAAACGACGGGGGGAGCGCACGCGTCTCGCGTGCTGCTCGCGGCGTCGCGCCGCGAACTCGTCGTGGTGGCCGATACGCCCGGCAAGACGCCGGCCGCGGCAGGCGGGACGCCCGCGCTCGCCAAACGCTTCGCTGAACGGACGGCGTTGGGAAGCGACGTGATCCGGGCGAACAGTTCCGGCTGCTGGCGCTTGATGCGGCGTTTTGGTTCCAGGTCATTCAATTCGGCCAGTAATCCGTCGAGATCGAGCGGCTTCGTCGTCATTCGCAATTTGCCGTTGACGCGCGGCCACTCTTGCGGCGGACGGTCGCGGCAAAGTTCGATGCCGTTGCCATCCGGGTCGCGCAGGTAAATGGCTTCCCTGTCAGTTTCTTTGCGCTCATAATCTTTCTTTGGATTTCGGTTTTCGTTTTGTTGGCTGGATTCGGTTCGTCCAGCGAGAACCCTTATGCTGGCGCCGTGCCAACGCGTTCCGGAACTCAAAAAACGCAGAATCTCCTTTGTTCATGCGGGCTTGCTTGTGGTCTGGGAGATTCCTTGAACGGGCAAAACGGCAACCCAGATGCGTTGTTCACCGACCATGCGTTGCTTCCCAACGCAACGGAGTTGTGCGGCGATTCGGAGTGTGCTAGGCAGAAGACCATGAGCACCGCGACCACGGTTCGCAACCAGACACCCCCGGACGCAGCGGCGGATTCCGGCGATCCGACCGCCCTGCTGGCGCGCCCCGCCGACTTGAGCCGCCGCCTGCAGGAACGCGAGGAGTTCTATCGTTCCATGCTCGAAAGCCTCGGCGCGCCGTGATCCGCTCGCGCGGCGGCCATCTCGAACTCGGCCTTGGGCGCGCCGACAGCCTGCCCGGCCGCCTCCCGCGCAAGACGGAGTCCGCCCCGAGAGCTACCCCCGCTTCGCGTTCACGATCTCAAGGACCATGAACGCGCATTGATCCTCGACGCGCTCGCCAAGACACGGGGAAGAATCTATGGCCCAGGCGGTGCAGCCGCGCTGCTGGGCCTGAAGCCCACGACGCTTTCCTCGAAAGTCCACCGCCTGGGGCTAAAGTAGCTCGCCGGTGTCGTCAGCGGAAGCAACTGACCTCCTCCATCCGCTCGTGCTCCACGATCCACGGCCGGAAAAATCACTCTCGCCAGCCGTGGGCGTTGCGGACGGCGACGATGGCGGAGAGAATATCGTTCCAGGTCTGCTGCTTCATCATGACCGCGTTCGGGAACATGCAGCCGTCCCAACAAATGTGCTTGAAAGCTTTGGTGACATTGCCTTTGTCGTCCCGCAACCAGTGCCCGGCGTCGCGCGGGATATTCAGTTTTCCGTTCGGGTCCGTCGCCAGGCAATGCCGCCCGGTTTTGTCGTGCGAGCCCGAACCCTTCACCGTCGCGTCGTTTTGCGCGATGTGGAAATCGATGGTCCACGGACGCAAGGCAACAGTCAGTTTCTTCAGAGCCTCCTCAAGTTTGCTCTCGTCCTTCCAATCGAACCCTTGCGGCAGAAGCGCATCTTGCGGCGCGTTGTAACCCAGCGTGTAAAGCAGCGTGTGCGCCATGTCCGCCTGGAAACCGAGCGTCTTCGGACGGCCCACCGCTTCCAGCAGCTTGACCATTTCCCGCCAACTGTGCATGCCACCCCAGCAAATCTCGCCTTCCGCGGCCAGACGTTCGCCAAAACCTTCGGCGACTGCGCAAGCTTCTTGGAAAGTTTCCGCGATGCGCCTGGTGTTGCCCGCCGGGTCCTTGGCCCAATCCGCCGGCCCGCAAGCGGAGTCGATGCGGACCACGCCGTAAGGTCTCGCGCCCAGGTCGCGGAGTTTCTGGCCAATCCGGCACGCCTTGCGCACTTGTTCGGAAAATTTCTTCCGGTCTTCTGCGCCGCCCATGGCTGAACCGCCTCCCGTCGGCGGCCAAACCGGCGCCACCACCGATCCAACGACGAATCCTTTGGCGCGAATCTTGTCCGCGAGCCGCTGGAGATCGTCGTCGGAAATATCGATGCTGATATGCGGATCGAACAGGAAGAGGTCCACGCCATCGAACTTCGTGCCGTTCAACTGCGCTTTGGCAGTCAAATCCAGCATCGTGTCGAGGTCGATGCACGGTTCGGCGCCGGGGCTGCCTTTGCCCACGAGGCCGGGCCACATCGCGTTGTGGAGTTTGGGATAATTGTTGCCTTGGCTCATGTCAGAATCCTTTCGCTACAATCAATTCATCAGGTCGCGGTTAGTGTTGGGAATAGTTAGTCACAGGCGCGGCATCTCAATCAATGCCAAACATTCTTGGACATTCTGCTTTTCCTTGAAATCCAGTTTTGCCGACGGCAATCTGTTTGCCCACAAAACCACACCAATCCACTGCATCCATCATGAAAACTGCTCGCCCGCTGGAATCTCTTTCCCATCCCCAAAGCCAACTGTGCGCCCCGCAGGATCGCCGATCATTCCTGGCCGCAACGGCGGCGGCGGCGTCCGCCGCGCTTGCGCCGGCCCTGCGCGCTGCCGAACGCGATTGGACCGGACGGCGCCCCGTGCGCTATCCCGACGCGGATATCGTCGTGCTCGACAAAAAATTCGACAAGTACAAGATCGGCAACACTCCCATCCAGCGATTGCACACTGGCACGCTTTGGGCCGAAGGCCCGGCCTGGAGCGCGGTCGGCCGCTTCCTGCTCTGGAGCGACATTCCCAACAATCGGCAGATGCGCTGGCTCGAAGAAGACGGCCATGTGAGCGTGTTCCGTCAGCCCGCCGGTAATAGCAATGGCAACACTTTCGATTGGGAAGGCCGCCAAATTGCCTGCGAGCACGGCAACCGCCGCGTCGCTCGCTACGAACACAACGGCAAGATCACTGTGCTGGCCGACAAGTGGCAAGGCAAACCGCTCAACGCGCCGAACGACGCTGTGGTGCATCCCGACGGCGGCATCTGGTTCACGGACCCCGGCTACGGCAGCATGATGAATTACGAAGGGAACAAAGGTCCGCTGGAGATCAAGGAAGCCGTCTATCGCATCGACGCCAAGACTGGCAAGTTGGAAATGGTGACCGATGATATGTACAAGCCGAACGGTCTCTGTTTTTCACCCGACTACAAGCGGCTCTACGTGGTCGATACCGGCGGACCGACGCGCCAGGGCATCCGCGTTTATGACGTGGACGGCACGAAACTGCGCAACAGCCGCAAATTCGTCTCCATGGAACTCAACGGCAAAGAAGGCGTGGCCGACGGCATCCGCGCGGATGTCGATGGCAACATCTGGGCCAGCGCGGGCTGGGTGGGCGACGGCTACGACGGTGTCCACATCTTCACACCGGAAGGCCAGCGCATCGGACAGATTCTCTTGCCGGAAATCTGTTCGAACGTTTGCTTCGGCGGCACGAAGCGGAACCGGCTCTTCATGACCGGCAGCCAATCGCTCTACGCCGTGTACGTCGAAACCCAGGGCGCCCACATCACTTAATGCAACCCTTGAGGTTGAGACGGGGAGCGCACGCGCCTTCGCGTGCCGTGGTCGGCGCCCCGCCGACCACCATGTTTCGGACGAACTACCACTTAACACTACAGCGACAGATCGGTCTCGGTGCGCGGACTTCCAGGCCGCAGCATGTTCGGCGTGGCCAACCGCGCTCGATTTTTCTCGCGCCTCCGCCCGCTCCTGCACCTGCTGCGGCCTGGAAGGCCGCGCGCCAGGACAAAGTGTCGCTGTCGTGTTAATAACTCAGCGATGGATCGAACGTCCGATTCGACCGGCGAGGCGCCGGTCGCTACCCGCGAAGGAGCGTGCGCTCCCCATCCCCGATTTGTCAGTTGGCTGTAGCGTTCACTCCGTTGGCAAAAGTGATCCATCCGGCTGCCCCAGAAACGCCAGCAGGTCCGCGATGTCCTGCAACGTCAATCCCTGCTCCAGTCCGTCCGGCATGAGCGACTTGCCGTCGGCGCGCAATTCCACGATCGCGCTTCGGGGAATCGTGTCATCCGGCAGGCTTTGCCTTCGCAAAGTGACGTTCGCGGCGGTTTCCGCCACGAGCAGGCCTGTGACCGATTCGCCGCGCGAGGTGGTCACGGTGTAACTCAAAAAATCCGGCGTCACCTGCCGGCTCGGATCGAGAATATCGGCCAGCACCGTCTCCGGCGGGCGGCTCGCGATTCCGGACAAGTCCGGCCCAACTTGTTTTCCCCGGCCTTGAATCGTGTGGCAGACGAAGCACGTCTTGGCGAACACCGTCGCGCCTCGGCGCGCGTCTCCGGCCATTTGGAGGGCCGGTTGGAATTCCCGCAAAACCTCCTCGCGATCGGCGGCGATTGTGTTTTGAAAGAGTTTCGTGGATCGAGCCCTGGCTTCGGCGTCCGGCAGTTTCTGCAGCGACTGGCGCGCCGAAGCATCCACTTCGACCAAGGGAATCTTGTTTTGTTCGAGCGCATCGAGCAGAGCGGCGGTCAATCCCGGAGAACGCGACGCCGCATTGGCCAACTGACGCCGGATGGGTTGAGTGTACTCGCTCCAGCGCTCGAAGGGACTGGTGGCCCGTTCCGTTCTGGCCAACTTCACCAGCGCTTGCACGGCCGCCGCTTGAACTGGAGCAGGGTGGAGAGGGCGCAGAAGCTCGATCAGCGTCGGACCCGCGAATGCATCTTCCGTTTCCGCCAGGATGCGGATAGCGGCCAGGCGAATGCGCGTCCGCTCTGCTTCGGAGCGAGCCACGCTCTGGAGGTTCGTGAAAAAAACCGTCGAAGCCACCCCCGGCCTTCCGGAAAAGAGTCCGATCCGGATCAGCCGGTCGTGCAGCGTTTGACTCCGCGATTCGAGCCCGTCGGCCAGTCCGGCGAGGAACACTAACCAGGCTGGCAAGACCGGTTCACTCGCGGGCCGAAGGCTGCGGTGCAGCGCGTCATCGAGGTGTTCCTCGTTCCGCTCCGCCCCGATCATTTTTCCGCAGCGTTCCACAAAGAAAGCCGCGGCATCGCCGGGCAACGTCAGCCAGGGTTTGTTTTCGACCAGGACCGGCCCGTGGGCCCCGATGAGCTGGAAGAAATGCCAGGGCCGCATTCTCAGGCTGCTCAAAACCGCCAGCGATTGCCACCGATCTCCGACCCCCTGTCGGGCCAACGGAATCAGCAGCTCATCGTTCACGTCCTTGTTCGATTCCCCGGCCGTTAGCGCCAATTGGAGTCGAACTCGCGGGTCTGGATCGCTGACGAGTTGCTTCAACCTTTTCTCCACCGGCGTGATCTTGAACCGCGGCGTTTCGTCGATGACGGGCCTGGACCACGGCCAGCGAATCCTTCGCGGCCTCACGGATTCGTACTGGCGGGGATTCTTCTCGAGAAATGCTTCGCTCAATCGCACCGCATGCTCCCGAATGCAAGGCTGCCTGTCGCGCAACGCGGTCAAGAGGGTTTTTTCATCGAGCGCGCCAAGGCCGTCGAGTGTCCACAGCGCGTGGAGACGAGCCGGTGGGAATGCGGAGTGCGGAGTGCGGAGCGCGGATTTCAAGAGAGGGACGGCGGCGCGATCTTGCCGTTCGACGAGCAGCCGCTGCGCTGTGTCGCGCCACCAGCCATTCGCGTGGCCAAGGCATTTCACCAGCTCGCTTGTGGAAGCGCGCCCCAACGCGGGACAAGCTTCCAGCCTGTCCCTCATTCCGGTTTTCGTTCCGGCGCGGGAAGCCACGAGGGTTTTAGGCCTGATCCTCCAGATTCGCCCATGCTCCGCCCCCGTCCGCCAGGGGATTCGCTTCTCGACGTTCGGATTGTGAACATACTCCGGATGCTCCACAAATTGCCGGTAAAAATCGACGACGTAGAGCGCGCCATCGGGTCCGGTCGCGAAGTTCACGGCGTGGAACCACGGATCGGTCGAAGCCAGAAATTCCTTGCCCTCTTCCCCACGGCGCGCCACGAACGTCACGCCGTCCGGTTCGAGCACGCGCCGGTGGACCAGGTTCCGCAGCGATTCCCCCATGAACGCATTGCCGTGATATTTCTCCCCCAGCGCGTCGCCGCGATAAACTGTCAGGCCGGCCAGCGCATTGAAATGACTGGAAGACTCCTTGTTGAACACCAGTGGCGGCGGCGTGAGCGGAAAGACCTGGCCCGTATCGCCCGGCGGGAGGACATCGAGCACGCCTTCGTCCGCCCGCAATTGCGGATTGCGATTCAAATAGCGCTCTTCAATGACAACGTGCCGAACCGGAATCGTGTTCCACGACAGAAAATGGTTTCCCCAATCGTCGCGTGCCCGGCCAAATTGGCTGCGGCCCGCGATGACCTCGAATTCACCCGTGTCCGGCCGAAAGCGCAAATCATGGTTGCGAAGCGAGGCGGCTTTCTCGGGCGGATCGTTGGGGCGGCGAATGTCCCCGTCGCTCCGGCCATTTGCAGCGTAAATCCAGTTGTCCGGGCCCCAGGAAAGTCCGTTCACGCGCAATTGCTGATTGCCTTCGCGAAAGCCGGTGAGGATCACGCGCCGCTCGTCGGCGCGCCCGTCGCCATCCGTATCTTTGAGAAACCAGATGTTGGGTGCGGAAGTGACCAGCAGGCCGTCCTTCCACGGCAACACGCTGTTTGGAAAGGCTAGTTTGTCAGCAAAGACCGTCGCCTTTTCGTAGCGGCCATCGCCATCCAAATCTTCAAGCAGTCGAACTTGGCCAGTGCCTGGGCCGAGGGGATAATCGATCATTTCCGCGACGAACATGCGCCCGTCCGCGTCCCAGGCAATGGCCACCGGGCTGATCACATCAGGTTCAGTAGCGACGAGCTCAACCGCCAGCTCCGGATCTGCCAGACGCAAAGAGCGGAGTTCCTCTGCCGGAGTGAGCGGGCTTCCCGCCTGACCTGCGGCCAGCCCCGTCAATTCGATGGGGCACAGGGACAATCCGAACAAAGCGGATTGGATCCAAGCACGGTGAAACCGCCGTTGGAGGTGGCTTGGCATGTTGAGCCGAAGAATCACACGTCTCTGATGTCCGTCAAGGTTGGAGCGTTTGTTTGTTGTTTTGGCGTGCCGCGTGCCGTGCTTTTCGGGTTGAAGTCAAGTGGAGGGAGATGCCATCTTCTGGCTCGTGAAAATCATCGCCCCACTCTTAAGCTTAGTTTCAGTTCTCACAGCGAACGCCGCGCTATCAAGCCTCGCCAGTGAACCCACCGCGTTGGACCGCTACGTGGCGGCCTCGGATACGAATTACACCTTCAAATTGTTGAACACGATCGAGGCGCCCGGCGTGAAGGCGCACATTCTGGAGATGACTTCACAAGCCTGGCTCACGCTTCGCGAAGTTGACCAACCCGTGTGGAAGCACTGGCTCACGATCACGCGCCCGAACCAGGTCGCCAACTCCAAAGCGCTCCTGATCATCGGCGGCGGACGCAACGACAAAGGGCCGCCCAAAGGGCCCGACGCCAATGTTCTTCGCACCGCCACGGAATCGAAGTCCGTCGTCGCCGAGCTGCGCAACGTGCCCAACCAGCCTTTGACCTTCAACCAGGATGGCCAGCTACGCGTCGAAGACGACTTGATCGCGTACACCTGGGACAAATTCTTGCGCACGGGAGACGAACGCTGGCCGGCGCGCCTGCCCATGACCAAAAGCGCCGTGCGCGCCATGGACGCCGTGATCTCGTTTTGCGCTTCGCCAGACGGCGGCGGCATCAAGATCGACGGCTTCGTCGTCGCCGGCGGCTCCAAGCGGGGGTGGACCACGTGGACCACGGCCGCCGTGGACCCGCGCGTGGTCGCCATTGTGCCCATCGTCATCGACGTGCTGAACGTCGAGCCTTCCATGCGGCACCACTACGCGGCGTACGGATTTTGGGCGCCGGCGGTCGGCGATTACGTGAACCACGGCATCATGAACTGGATCGGCACGCCGCAATTCCGGGCGCTGGCCAAAATCGAGGAGCCGTATGAATATCGCTCCCGCTACAAGATGCCGAAGCTGATGCTCAACGCCACGGGTGATCAGTTTTTCCTCCCGGACTCTTCGCAATATTACTACGACGAGTTGCCGGGCCCGAAGTATCTCCGCTACGTTCCCAATGCCGATCATTCGCTCAAAGAGACCGATGCGTGGACGACGCTGCAAGCGTTCTACGAATCGATCCTGACGGGCGCGCCGCTGCCGCGCTTGAGCTGGACGTTGGAGAAGGATGGCTCGATCCGCGTTAGAACTTCGGACCAGCCGACGCAGGTGCAACTCTGGCAAGCGACGAACCCGGACGCGCGCGATTTCCGGCTGGAAACGTTCGGGCCAAAATGGACCAGCACGCCGCTCGAAGCGAAGGAAGGCGCGTATGTGGGCCGCGTGACCGAGCCGACGCGCGGTTGGACGGCGTTCATGGTGGAGTTGACTTTCGCCGGTCCGCGCGGCACGCCGCTCAAACTGACCACCAATGTCCGTGTCGTCCCGGAGAGGACAGACCACAAGTTCGTCCCACAGCAGACCGGACGAGCCGGAGGGTAAGAACGTGCCATTCGTGAGCCGCCGAGTTCGCAACGCTATGGAGTGCGCCGGCAGAGCGCAGCGGCGACGGCGCTTTGTCGTACGCCGCGCCTTCCGGTCTCGAAGCCAAAGCGGGTCGCGCTGCGCTTGCCCCCGCACTCCTTAAGGTCGTCGGTTGTTGCCAGGTTTATGGAGAGCTCCCTGTTCCCAAAAGACCTGTTTTATGGCCCACGAACTTGGCGGCAAGGCATCTAGTCCCGGCTTTAGCCGATCGCACGCGTCGAAACCGCCTAAAGGCGGGACTACGTGCCGACGGTTCATGGAAAGAACCGCCTTCATCAGCGCGGTTCTGCTGCTGTTCTTCTTCTCACGTGCCGCCATCGCGGCTCCTGGGCCAGTGATGTATTCCAACCCCGTCCTCGCGGGCGATTACCCGGATCCGTCCGTCATCCGCGTGGGACGCGCGTATTGGGCGACGGCCACGACTTCGGATTGGGCCCCGCTGTTTCCACTTTTGCACTCGAATGATTTGGTGAACTGGAACCAACTCGGCAACGTTTTCCAAAAACCTCCGAAATGGTCGGTCGGGAATTACTGGGCCCCCGAAATCAGCGTTCACGAGAACCGCTATTGCGTTTATTACGTGGCGAAGAAAATCGGAGGTCCGCTGGCCATCGCGGTCGCCACGGCGTCTCGCCCGGAAGGGCCTTACACGGACCACGGCCCGTTGGTGGCTCAGGAGGCCGGTTCCATTGACCCCGTGACCGCCGTGGACGAAAACGGGAAACGTTTCCTTATCTGGAAAGAGGACGGGAACAGCCGCAAACTTCCCACACCGATCTGGGCGCAGGAATTGTCTCCCGATGGTGCGCGGCTCGAAGGCGAGATGAAAGAGTTGATTCGCAATGACGCGCCCTGGGAAGGCAATCTCGTGGAAGGGCCGTTCGTCCTCCGGCGGAACGAATGGTTTTATCTATTCTATTCCGGCAATGCGTGCTGCGGCCTCGACTGCAACTACGCCCTCGGCGTCGCGCGGTCCAAAGCGTTGTTCGGTCCCTGGGAAAAGAATCCTGCCAATCCCATCCTGGCCGGGAACGACCGTTGGAAATGTCCGGGCCATGGCAGCATTGTGGCGGATCCCCAGGGCCGGGACTTTCTTCTCTATCACGCGTATCACGCGCAGGAGTCCGTCTATGTAGGCCGGCAAATGTTGCTCGACGAAATCAAATGGGAGACAAACGGCTGGCCAACGATCAATCAAGGCCGCGGACCGAGCGGCCACGCGCCGGCGCCGCACGGTTACGCCTCGCATAACGGAGAGCTTTTTTTCACGGACGAATTCAAGACCGGCAAGCTGGTTCCCAACTGGCAGTGGCCCCAATACAATGAGCCGAAGTTCCAGATCAAGTCCGATCACCTCGAACTTTCGCCCACCGAGGCGCACGCCAACGAATTGGCCGGGGCGGTCCTGGCCATCCGATCCACACGCGGCGATTACGAGGCGGTCGCTTTAGTGAATTTATCCGGAATGAAACCCGGCGTGCTCGCGGGCCTGGCCGCTTATGGCGATCGAGATAACGCCGTCGGAATCGCGGTCGGCAGCGACGCCGTGAAGTTGTGGCGCCGGCAAAAGAAGCAGGAAAGAATCCTGGCGTCGGACGCGGTGCGGGAAACCGCCCGCCTCTATCTCCGACTGAACGCAACGGCCGGGCATCAGTTCCAATTCGCTACCAGCAGCGATGGCCGGCAATGGAAGGACATCGGTCCCGGCATCGACACGGGAGGAAACGATCTGCCGCCTTGGGACCGAGGCGTGCGCGTGGCCCTGACAGCCAGCGGAGCAGAAAACGTCCCGGCGCGATTCGATTGGTTTCGTCTCTATCCGGCGCTGATCAAGTAGAGATCAACGCTGATCATGCCTTTATCCGCGTCATCCCTCATGGCTTGGATTCGACCGTTGGTCAGGTTCGTCGTTCGGCTCTATTACTCCAAAGTGGAGGTTGCGAACCGTGAAAGGATTCCAGGCACGGGCCCAATTCTTCTGGTCGCGAATCATGCCAATTCCTTGATTGACCCGGTCATGATCGGGATCGCCACGGCTCGGCCCGTGGGATTTTTTGCCAAAGCGCCCCTGTTCGAGGTTCCAGTGTTCGGCCAGGTTCTGCGGGCCCTGGGCATGCTCCCGGCGCATCGCGGGATGGACGATCCATCGCAAGTCAAACGGAACGTGGCCACGCTGGCCTCCGGGTCCCGATTGCTCGTCCGCGGCGAAGCGGTCGGGATTTTTCCCGAAGGCAAGAGCCACGATTCGCTCAAGCTCGCTTTGATCCGGTCCGGAACTGCGCGCATCGCGATGCAAGCGGTGCGCGAGGGAGCGCGCGAATTGAAGATCATTCCGCTCGGCCTCAACTACGAACGGAAGGAACCTTTTCGCAGCGCGGTCTGGGTGCGCGTAGGAACTCCGATCGAAGCGGCTTCCTTTCTCGCGCAGTACGCAAGCGAAGAACGCCAGGCGTGGCGGGCGCTGACGACCGAGATCGAACGCCGCATCAAGGAAGTGGCGATCCATCTCACCGAGGAGAATTGGGAGCCTTTTCTGGATTTTCTGGAAATTGTTTTTCCGCCTCCCGTGGACGCGAACTCGGATCTAATCGCCTCGCTTCGCCACCGGAAGGCGGTGGCGGATGCGATCAATCATTTTCTCGCCGGCGACAAAGCCCGCGCGGAGGCCGTGGCCGCGGACTTGCAGAAGCACTTCTCCGCCGTGGCGCAATTTGGATTGGATATGCACGCGCCGGTCGTCCGTCTGCGCGGAACTGGGCTGGCCGCCTCTCTGTTGGGGAAAGCCGTTTTGCTGGCGCTCGGCTTTGTCCCCGCCCTGCTCGCGGCGTTGCACCATGTCGCCCCTTTTCTGGTGGTGCGAGGGATCGGAAGGTTGGTCCAGATGCCGGGCAAAACGACGATCTCGCAAGTCCGGGTAGGCTTGGGCCTACCGATCTACGCGGCGTGGTACGGCGTGGTCGCGTGGTGGATGAGCGGGCATATTTCTCCCCGGATGGCGTTGATTTGGGCTCTGCTGATGCCCTGGGCCGGCATATTCTCACTGAGCTTCTGGCGGTTGGCGCGAGACACGAGCCGCGCCTGGCGCCAGGAAATCCGCATGCTCTTCCGCAAGGCCGAACTCGAAAGGCTGCGCCGAACTCAGCTCGAACTCGGCGAGAAACTTCAAGCCATGGCGGAGGAATATCAAAGTGCAGAACGAGGCAAGGGTGCATCTGCGGAACGCGGATGAGGCAGCGTCACCACCAGGTCAGCCCCCAAAGCGGCCCTCCTGCGGTGTGCGAGCTGGGAAGTCGCGCTGATAGCGCTTCAGCAATTCCGCCGGATCATTCTTCAGAAAGTAGAGTTTGCCCCGCAGTTTCTTAGTTTCGCCCGGCTTCATCCCGCCGACACGCGGATCGTTGTGAATGCAGACGATCACGCCTTGGAAAAGTTCCTGCGTGTGATCCCACGCGGTCGCGAGCAGATATTTGCCGTCGGCGGAAAAGCAGCCGATGAGGCCGTTCACGGGTTTCTCCGGGCTGATCGGGCGCGGGTTCACATCCTCGAGGTTGATGCCGGCGGGCACATAAACCTGGCCGCCGCGATAAATCGCTTCCTCGGTGCGCCTGGTCTTGTCCAGCGTCGTCATGCCGCGGTCGGTGAAGATGAAACAGCGCGCGAAATAATTGCTCTGCTTGAGCCCGGTGAACCGGTCCACCCGCATGCAAGGCTGGAACCAATCGACATCGACGAATTGATCGCCCGTACTTTTCAACGTGAGATCGAACGTGACATCGTCCTGGCCGGCGCGAATCTCGTGCGCGATCTCGATGCCCGGTTCAACTTTGGTGCGCAGCCGAAGTTGCCTGCCATTGGCGTCCGCCGAAATCAGCTCCGTCCGGTGCGGGATGGTCGTCTTGCCCCATTCGCGTTTGGTGGAGCCGGTCCGGCAGAAGGCTTCCAGATACCAGGTGTCGATCTTGCCGCCGGGAATGTCCGGGCCGGTCACGGTGAGCATGTTGTTGGTCCAGCCCAGGGTGAGGCCCGAGGCGGCGTGGAGATTCGGAATGGTTACACAAGCCGAGCCGAACCAGACCAACAACAATCTAGGGAGAGGATTTCGTGTCATGACCGTGATTCGATCTCCCGCAGCAGGCATCGTCAAGGGGCAAGAGGCTGGGCGTTTTACAATTCGCTTTCGCGGTTTGGCTGACGAACTGAAGTAGTCGCCGCTTCGGGCGGCGCGCCACGCCAGAATCGCCTGCCCTCCCCGCGAATCACTCCGCCCACGCTGGCGGGGTCTTCAGCCGATAAAGCATCTCGCCGGCTTTCGGCACGTGCAGAATTCCTTCGTGCACGCGGTTTGCAAAATCTTCGACTCGGACGGTTTTGGGATCGCGGTAGCCGAGATTGATGCGCTGGCACACGTCGGGCGGAATGGCCGTGGCTAGCGTCACGCGGGCGCGGGGCGTTTCCACGCCGTCTTCATAGGTCCCCTGGCCATAGACGTGCGTCGCATGCGCAAGCACGCCCCAGGGATAATGCTTAAATTTGTCCCACTGCTTCAGGAAGTAATCGCGGCAATGGTAGCCAACCTCCCGCAGCGCTTTGCCGTGCGCGACGCACACTTCAGAAATGTGCGGGGCGTAAATGATCAGTTCGCCGCCGTCCGCCAAGACCGGCTCCAGTTTGTACATGCACTTTCCGCCGGTCCAAAGCTCGTCGTACATCGTGGGCGAGCACGAGAGAATCGTGTGAAAGGGCTTTTCTTTGAAAACGAGGTGGACCTGGCGGGAGAGTTCGCTCGCGGCGTCCCACGCGCTTTCCGGTGAGCCGGCGAAAAGCCCGACTAACGGTTGGGAAGCTTGCCCCTTGAATTGGTCAGGACGCGCTCCATTGCCTGCCTGGGAAGAGTTTTCCGATTGTTGAGTCAAGTCAGGGACCGAGTGGTCCGCGCTTCTCGAAGTGAATAGCCTTTCTGGGGAAACTGATGGCGAGGCTTGGGAAGCCCATCCGTACCCACCAGGTTCCTGGGAAGGCGCGACCACCATGCAGAAGCAAAGCTTCGGCGCGTTCACGAGCGAGGCGGCGCGATCCACGACTTTCCGGACGGGCGTCCATTTGTTGCCAATGATTTTCGGGTTAGTGACGACAGCGCCCAGCCAGTGGAAAAAATTCAGAATCTCCGGCCCACTCACGCCGGGGAACAAATATTTGTTTCCACCGGAGAATCCGACGACTTCGTGCGGAAAGACCGGGCCGACGAGGATGATCTGGTCGTAGTCGAACACGAGCCGGTTGACCTCGACCGGAACGTCCATGGAAAACAAGCCCCCGGACAATTCCGCGATCTCGGCTGCCGGGATGGCGCCGATCTTTTTCAAAGCGCGCGGTTCGTTCCAGGCGTGATTGAAAAAGCAGACGTGACGATAGCGCTCCGTTCGTTCGGTTTCGGCGATTTCCAATCGCTGGCAGATCGCCCGTTCGCTCATGGGCTGGTGTGTGCCCAGCGCGACCAGAACATCGAACGCTTTCGCGGCTTCGGCGATCTGTTCGTGGAGCGCTTTGAAAAGCAGGCCGACCGGCGCCGTGCGCGTGCCGTCAGGAACGATGAGCAAGACCCGTTTCCCGCGGTAATCCTTTGCCGGGCACGCCTGCGCGACGAGTTCGGCGACCTGGCCGGAGGTCAACCCGTTTGGGGCGCGAGCAATGCTTGATCTCATGTTTGTCGATAGCAGACCGGCAGTGCCGTGGCTGGCGCAAATCCTCGGTGTGCAGAGTTCCGTGTGAGTCCAAGAGCGGCGGACGGAACAAACGGTGCCTTTCCCCTCACCCTGCCCTCTCCCCAAGGAGTGGGTATCCATTTCGCCGCCGCAGCCTGACTGGATCGTGTCCGCATTCTCCCGCGAGGGATCGCGTGCTCCCTCTCCCCAAAGGAGAGGGCTGGTGTGAGGGGAAAGGCCACGTCGATGCTCACGGCGGCGAAGAATTGCGACGGGGCTGATGAGAGAAGTGCTTGAGCATTCAAATTGTCTGCGCAAGGAAACCGCCATCGACGCGGATGTCGGCGCCGGTTACGTAAGCACTCGCCTTCGGGCTGGCCAGGAAAATCGCCACGCCGATCAACTCGCGCGGTTCGCCCATTCGTCCCATCGGCGTGTGGTCCAGGATCGATTTCGCGCGCGCGGTCGGGCTGCCATCGGGGTTGAAAAGGATGCGGCGGTTTTGTTCCGCGGGAAAAAAGCCGGGCGTGATCGAGTTGACGCGCACGCCGGTGCGCGCCCATTCGCGCGCCAGGAATTGCGTCAGGTTGAGCACGGCCGCCTTGGCCGCCGAGTACGTGACCACGCGCGACAGCGGAATGTGCGAAGAGACGCTCGCAATATTGATAATGCTGCCCTTGCCGCGCTGGACCATGGCGGGTCCAAATTCCTGGCAAGGGAGCAAGACGCCGCCCACGACATTGAGGTCAAAGTTTGCGCGCCAGTCGTCGAGGGCGATCTGCTCGAATTTGCGATCCGGGCTCACGGTGACTTTGATGTCGTTGCCGCCGGCGGCGTTGACCAGGACGGTCGGCGGGCCGAGCTCTTTTGCTAGCTGCAGGTGAGCCTGGCGCAGGCTTTCGCGGTCCATCGCATCGGCGGAAAAAAAGCCGCCCGCAGATCCCAGTTTTTCAATGGCCGCAGCTCGGGCCTGGCCCCGTTCGGCATTTCGGCCCAGAACCGCGACGCTGGCGCCCGCTTGCGCCAGGCCTTCGGCAATGGCACCGCCCAACACACCCGTTGCGCCAATGACCACCGCGATTTCGCCTTTCAAATCAAATAAGTCCATAGATCTCCGTACTCTAACTGCGACTTCAATGGGGACCTCACGCGGTTCGCAGTCTGTGTTCGACGTCCTCGCCGAACACTGTCTTCCGGAACGGACACTTCCTCCGGACAGATAATGCTGACGCGTCCGTTTCGACCGGCGAGGCGCCGGTCGAAACACGCGAGGGCGAGTGTGCTCCCCATTTCTGACTTTATACTTACGGGTTAGGGGACTCCGGGCTCAAGGCTGGAATCGCTGCGGGCTGAGGCGCGGCGGCGTTCCTGGAGAACCGCGAAGGAGACGCGTTTGGACTGCGCTTGTTCCCGCAGCGCAGAGCGCATCTGCGGATCGCGTGTGCGTTCCAGTTTGCTCTCCAGGTCTTCCGCATCTTTGAGCAACTGCAACTCAGGAGGCAGGACGCCCGCACTCTTCAAAAGAGAATAAGCCATGCGATCCGCGACCGGCGTGGTGAAGTATTCGGTCAAATCAAGCGGCTGGCCGCGGCCGGGCAAGTTCTCGAACTCGCCGTTTTCCATCGCTTCATGGATTCGATGCTCGGCAATGAGCGTGGTCCAACTCATAGCGTTACGAAGCACAGATTCAATCGTTGAGAGCCACGGATGGCTTCTCTTTCAGAAGATAAACGGCCCCGTTGACCACGAGCAGCAGCACGACCAATTGGACGCCGAGCCGGACCAGGTTGATCCGATAGCTGGCCGTGACGGAACCCTCGTCTTCCTGGATTTCAGTGGTCGGCGGACTCCAAAGAGGATGGTGGCCCAGCGAAGAAATTTCCGCCGCGCCGCCCTTCTGCACAGTGATCTCCCACGGGGGGAAGAGAGCAGCGAGCGCGACGAAGATCACGCCGATACTCCGGACGGTCTTCTGCTTGGTGTTCATGGGGTCGGCGGCATCGTGGGGGCACGGCGGAGTTATTCAAACAAAAACATTGGTCCCGAAGATGGATCGGATGTTTTCCAGGTATGGCGGTCTGACAATCCCGCGCTCAGTGATGATGCCGGTGATCAATTCCGGCGGCGTGACATCGAAGGCGGGATTCCAGCACTGCGCCTCCGGCAAGGTGATCAGCGATTTGTTGAATACGCGCCGGATTTCATCCTGGTCCCGAATCTCAATCGGAATCTCGCTCCCTCTGGAAATCGCGAGGTCAAACGTGGAAAGCGGCGCCGCGACATAAAACGGCACCCCGTGATACTTCGCGGCCACGGCCAGCGAGTAAGTCCCAATCTTGTTCGCCACGGAGCCGTCGGCGGCGATGCGGTCTGCGCCCACAATCACCAGATGCACTTGCTTTCGCCGCATGAGCGTCGCCGCCATGCTGTCGCAGATCAACTGGCTGGGGATGTTGGCGGCGGCCAGCTCGAACATCGTCAGCCGCGCGCCTTGCAGGACGGGCCGCGTTTCGTCCGCATAGACATGGACGTTTTTCCCGGAGCGATGCGCTTCATAAATTACGCCAAAGGCCGTCCCGATGCCGCCCGTCGCCAGGGCGCCGGTGTTGCAGTGGGTCACGATGTGCGCGTTTTGGGGCACGACGTGTTGCCCGTGCCTGGCCATGGCTTCGCAACGTTGCCGGTCGTCGTCGTGCAGCGCGATCGCAAAGTCGAGCAATCGCTGTTTCAGCATTTCGGGGTCGGTGTCTGGCTGCTGCTCCAGCTTCGCGCGAAGCTCCTCCATGGCCCAGAATAAATTCACCGCCGTGGGCCGCGCCGCGGCCAGATAGTCGATCTTCTCTTTGAGCTTTTGCAAGAAGTCATCCCGGGAGCGGGCAGGATTAGCTCGCATGCCCAGATAAAGTCCGTAAGCGGCAGTGATGCCAATGGCCGGCGCGCCGCGGACGCGGAGCTTTTGGATGGCCTCGAATGCTTCCTCGATGCGCCGCACTTCGAGGTAGCGCGTTGTTTCCGGGAGCAGAGTTTGATCCAAAAGTTCGAGGCAATCGTTCTTCCAGGCAACGGCGTGGATCATAGGCAGCGTTGTTTCCTACACAGCTCGCGAATTTGCGAGCCAATTTTTCCTCCACACCACTGTGGTGCATCCTGAAGTTGTCAGTGATTCTTTGGAGTGCGGCGGCAAGCGGAGCGCGACGCCGCCTTGGCGTATGTCAAGCTGGCGCTCCAGGGTCGTCCAAATCGTGGCGATTTGACAAGAAAGCGCCGTCGCCGCTGCGCTCTGCCGGCGCACTCCAAATCGGGTGGTTCCAGTCCAAAACACCGGCTTGTGGATGCGCTGCACTTGTTGTGCTCCCATGCTTTCATTGGAAAACCGGTGTTCCTGAACTTCGCCTGTGATAGGTTGAGGCACCGTGCTATTCGACGCGCTTCCAGAACTGCTCGATTCGATAGCGAGAGCCGAAGCCAACCAGGAATGCAAAGACGGTCCTGGCCGCGCCTGGCTGGCCGCGGGCCTTGCATTCTTGATGCCCTTCTCGCCCCAGGCTCAGGAAGTTCTCGCGCCGCGTCTGGATCGACCGCAGTTCAGCGCGGCTCGCGGGTTCTATGAAACGCCGTTTTCCCTTGCGATTGACTCCGGCGCGTCCGGCGCGGTGGTTTATTACTCGCTCGATGGGACCGAACCAGGTCCAGGCAAATCGCCGCCTGTGACTCGTCCGCTCTCGATCACTCAGACAACCGTGGTTCGCGCCCGTGTCTTCCAGGCCGGTTTCAGTCCTTCCGAGATCGTCACGCATACTTATCTGTTCCTGGCCGACGTGACTCATCAGTCGCCGGATGGCAAGCCGCCGCCAGGCTTCCCAGCCTCCTGGGGCGCCAATGCGGTGGACTACGGCATGGACCCGAGTGTGATCTCCCGATACACGGCAGCCGAATGGCGCGAGGCGCTGGCGCAGATTCCATCGATCTCGGTCGTGACGGAAATGAAGAACCTATTCGACCCAGCCATCGGAATTTACGCGAATGCGGCGCAGCGCGGCCAGGCCTGGGAACGGCCCGCCTCAATCGAATGGCTCGACTCCAAAAAAACCCCGCACGGCCAGTTCCAGGAGAATTGCGGGCTCCGCATCAGGGGCGGTTACAGCCGCAATCCGCAATATGCGAAGCACGCCTTCCGCGTTTTCTTTCGCCACGAATACGGGGCCGCCAAATTGAAGTTTCCGTTGTTCGATAGCGAAGGCGCGGGTGAGTTCGACACGTTTGACCTTCGCACGAGCCAGAATTATTCCTGGGCCATCGACGCCGCCACGGGCCGGTTCGACACGATGGTGCAGGACGTGTTCTGCCGCGAAACGCTCGGCGCGTTGGGCCAGCCCACCACGCGCTCGCGCTCCTATCACTTCTACTTGAACGGTCACTATTGGGGCCTTTACGAAACCCAGGAACGGCCCAAAGAAGCGTACGGCGAAAGCTATTTTGGCGGGAGCAAGGAAGATTACGACGTCGTCAAAAGCGCAAATCATCCCGGCCTATTCGTCACGGAAGCGGCCGACGGCAATCTCGACGCGTTCCGCGCGCTCTGGACGATGGCGCGCACCGTGGCGGCCAACCCTACCGACTCGCATTACTTCGCTCTCCTGGGCCGCAACGCCGAAGGGACGCGCAATCCCTCCCTGCCCGTGCTGCTCGACGTGGACAACCTGATCGATTACATGCTGGTGATCTTCTACACCGGCGACGGCGACGCGCCGCTCTCCTGGTTTTTGAACTTCGAGCGCTCGAATAACTGGTTCGGGCTTCGCAATCGGAACGATCCGAACACCGGCTTCAGGTTCTTTAACCATGACGCGGAACACACGCTGGGCGCGCCCTTCAGTCAGATCGACCGGACCGGGCCTTATCTTCGGCCCAACCAAAACGATTTCAATTTCGCCAACCCGCAATGGATTCACCAGGACCTATCCGCCAACGCCGAGTATCGAATCCGCTTCGCGGATCACGTCCAGCGCCATTTCTTCAACGGCGGCGCGCTCACGCCGGCTGCGGGGACCGATCGATTCCGCCGCAAAGCCGCGCAGATTGATAAAGCGATCCGCGCGTATTCGGCGCGCTGGGGAGACGCTGCGCGCGAGCCGGCTTATGGCGAAACCGATTGGCGCAACACGATTGACTGGATCACCACAAATTGGTTTCCGACACGCACCAGCATCGTGCTGGAGCAGCTCAAGCGCGCCGGCCTTTACCCATCTGTCTCGGCGCCGGAGATCCAGTTCGCGACCGACGCCCAGGCCCACGCTTCACTCCGGATGTCGCACTCCCACCCGGGCGGGACCATCTACTTCACGGTTGATGACGGCGATCCGAGATCCTTGGGCGGGGCCGTCGCGCCGGGCGCTCGATCCTACACGTCGCCGGTTCCGATCCAGACCGCAACCCGCGTCTGGGCCCGCGTTCGCGACGGCTCAAACTGGAGCGCGCTGGCGGAAGCGCATTTTTTGCATTCACCGGACCTATCGAATTCACCCCGTTTGACGATCCGAAACCAGGGGGATGGCGTCGTCTTGGATTTTGCGGCTTCCGCGCAGCAAACTTACACGCTGGAGTACCGTGAGGACGTTGCGGGCGCTTCGTGGCGGGCGTTCACCAACATTCCACCCGCGGCCGCGGATCGGCGGCTGAGCGTTCCCGACGCCCTGGCCGCGCCCCTTCGGTTCTATCGACTGCGGTTAAGCCGAGACTGACCCGAATGGCGCTTAGATAGATAGATAAGGCTTTGAGTCAGCCGTCCCTCCGGGACAACGACAACACGTTTTCGCTGGACATCACCGTACGGCAGAAGCCTGTCCAGTAAAGTTTTGCGCCTTATCTAAGCGCCATTCGACCCTTCTGGGCCGCACCGCATTGATGTTGCAGTTGCAACATCAATGCGGTGTGGTCCGTGGTCAAATTTGCCGCTGTCTTCGTGTTGAAACTCTGATTCAAGTTGTGTTAAAAGATTGTCCGCGCCCGATGAAAAAGTCCTCCATTCTCTGGCTTTGGCTCGTGGGCCTGCTTGCCGAGCCTCGGTTGTTTCTCGTCGCTTCGCCGGCACAAACCAGCCCTTCAAATTCCACGGCCGCCGGGAATCCAGAACGCGAAGTTGATTTCAACACCGAGATCAAACCGATCCTTGCCTCGCGTTGCTACGAGTGCCACGGGACGGAGAAAAGCAAAAGCGGTTTGCGCCTGGACCGGCGGGACCTGGCCTGGCGCGGCGGCGATTCAGGATCGGCGATTCTTCCCGGCAACTCCAAGGCCAGCCTTCTCATTCATTACGTCACGGGCGACAACGAAGACAAAATCGTCATGCCCGCGCAAGGCGAACGGCTCCGCGAAGACCAGATCGCGCTGCTCAAGCGCTGGATCGACCAGGGCGCTCCTTGGCCGGAAGAGCCTTCGCCCTCAACCCTCCACTCTCAACCTTCAACCCCATCGCACTGGGCCTTCCAGCCTCCGCGCCGACAGGCAATTCCTCTAGGGAAGACCCCCTCCCGGGTCCGCAATCCCATCGACGCCTTCGTCCTGTCGCGTCTGGAGAAAGAAGGCATTGCCCCCGCCGCGGAAGCGGACCGTTTTACACTCTTTCACCGGCTGAGCCTCGACCTCGTTGGCTTTCCACTTTCGGTGGAGGAGTTTGAAATTCTTTCAAAGGACGGTTCGGCAGAAGCGTACGAGAATCTCGTGGATCGGCTTTTGGCGTCGCCGCACTTTGGGGAACGTTGGGGGCGGCACTGGCTCGATCTCGCGCGTTATGCGGACAGCGATGGCTACGAGGATGACAAATTCCGCCCGGACGCCTGGCGTTACCGCGATTGGGTCATCGACGCGTTCAATCGCGATTTGCCCTTCGATCAATTCACGCTGCTCCAATTGGCCGGCGATCTTCTTCCAGACGCGACTTACGAGCAGAAGCTGGCGACCGGATTTCATCGCATGACTCTTTCCAACAACGCGGGCGCGGGCGGCGTGAAGGAGGAATATCGCGTGAAGACGGTCAAGGACCGCTTGAACACCACCGGCACCGTGTGGCTCGGCTTGACGGTCGGTTGCGCGGAATGTCATTCCCACAAATACGACCCGATCTCCCAGCGGGAGTACTACGAGTTTTATGCGTTCTTCAACAACACCGAAGAATCGAACGCTCCGGCGCCAGCAATGCCGGCACACTACGTCCGCGAATATGAGGAAGCGCTTCGCGCCTTCAATGAGCGGAACAGAAAACTCCAGAACGCCGTTCGTGATTACGAAAGAGACGTCCTGCCGAGCAAGCAGCAGCAATGGGAGAAACTCGCGAAAGACGACCCGGATCTTCCAGAAGCAATTCGGCTCGCTCTCGCCGTTCCCGCCGATCAAAGAACGGCGGCGCAGCGCCAGGAATTGGCCAAATACTTCCGAAGCATCGATCCCGAATACGGCCGGCTCAAAGCGGCGCTTCCGGTCGGCGACGAAGTGGGCAACAACCGTCCGCTCCCGCCCAGTGCAAAGGCCCTGATCGTGGCGGAGAACGCGAATCCGCGGAAATCGTTCTTCCAGAAAAAAGGCGACTTCCTGCGCCACGGGGCCGAAGTGCATCCGGGCGCCCCGGCATTCCTTCCGCCGCTCAAGCCGCGCGGCGGACGGCCGGACCGGCTCGATCTCGCGCGCTGGATTGTCGATCCGAACCATCCGCTTACGGCACGGGTCGCGGTGAACCATCTGTGGCAGCATTTGTTCGGGCAAGGATTGGTCGTGACCGCGGACAACTTCGGAATCAAAGGCGACCCGCCCTCGCATCCTGAACTTCTCGATTGGCTGGCCACGGAATTCGTAGCGCGTGGGTGGAGCCGCAAAGCCATGATCCGGCTGATTGTCATGTCTTCGACCTATCGCCAGAGCTCCCGGTTCCGGCCCGAACTCGCCGGGAAAGACCCGATCAACACCTGGATCGCCAGGCAAAACCGCTTCCGACTCGAGGCCGAGTGCGTGCGCGACGCGGCGCTGGCGGCGAGCGGCCTTTTGCGGCGCGAAGTTGGTGGACCCAGTTTTCAACCGCCGTTGCCAGTTGCCTTCGCGCAGGCGAAGGAATTGAAAAACGAACGGTTCATGGAACCCACGGTTGGCGCGAGCAAATACCGCCGGGGCGCTTACGTGAATGTCCAGCGGACGTTCCCGTTTCCCACTTTCACCACGTTCGATGTCAGCGATGCCAACGTCTGCACCGTGCGTCGCGAGCGCTCGAACACGCCGCTCCAGGCGCTGACGTTGCTGAACGATCCCGTCTATTTCGAGGCGGCCCAGGCGCTCGGCGGTCGCGCGCTGCGCGAGTGCCGTGGTGACTTCGACGCGCGCATGCGCCTCCTTTATCGCGCGGCCTTGTCGCGGCCGGCTCAGCCGGATGAGATTGCAGAGATGAAAAGCTTGTATGCGGAGCTCTTGTCCTTGTGCCGGAGCAATTCCGAAGCGGCGGGCGCGATGATTGGCGAACAAAGCCTGCCTGATGCGACCGATCCGTGCGAGGCGGCTGCCTGGATCGGCCTCGCGCGAGCAGTCTTGAACTTGGATGAGTTTACCACACGGCAATGAGTCTTTTTTTCAGCCGCCGACACTTTCTCACGAGCGCGGCCAGCGGGCTCGGCTCGCTGGCGCTGGCCTCGTTGCTCCGGCAGGACTCGGCGCGCGCGAAGGAAAGTATCCAGACCAGCCCGCTGGCCCCCAGGCTGCCGCACTTTCCGCCGCGCGCTAAAAACTGCATTTTCATTTTCCTGGCCGGCGGCACGAGTCAGATCGAATTGTTCGATCCGAAGCCGAAGCTGCACGAATTGACCGGGCAGAAATTGCCGGACTCCTTCTTCAAGAACGAGCGGTTCTCGTTCATCAAGCCCGACCAATCTTTGCTCATGGGAAGCCATTTCCCCTACCGCCATTACGGACGGTGCGGCACGGAAATGTCGGAGCTGCTGCCGCACGTCGGCTCCTGTGCGGATGAGATCACGCTGATCCGTTCGATGTACACGGATCAATTCGATCACGCGCCGGCGGAAATCTTTTTCAGCACGGGAATCGAAACGCCGGGCCGACCGAGCGCGGGCGCGTGGATTGTCTATGGCCTGGGCAGCGAGTCGGCCAATTTGCCGGGTTACGTCGTGCTCATGACCGCGCGCGGACCCGTCTCGCGGTCGAGCACCTGGGGTAGCGGCTTTCTCCCGACCAACTACGCCGGAGTTTTTTTCAACGGGCAGGGCGAGCCAGTGCTCAACCTGTCGAATCCACCGGGCGTCACTCCGGAAATGCAACGGGCGCAGATTGAGACCGTGAAGCGGCTGAATCGGCGGCAATACGCGGCGTGGCAGGACCCCGAAATCAACAGCCGCATCGCCTCTTACGAACTGGCCTTCCGCATGCAACTGGCGGCGCCGGAATTGATCGATCTGAAAGGCGAGACGGCCAGCACCCACACCGCCTATGGCACGGAGCGCGCGGGGGAGCCGGGCAGTTTCGCGCAGAATTGCCTGCTGGCCCGCCGGCTCGTGGAGCGCGGCGTACGCTTCGTCAGCATTTTCCACCGCAAGTGGGATCATCACAGCCGAATCCGCGAAGGCCTCGAAGAAAGCTGCCGGGTCGTCGATCAACCGATCGGCGCCCTGGTTCGGGACCTCAAGCAGCGCGGTCTGTTGGAAGACACGCTCGTGGTCTGGGGAACGGAGTTTGGCCGCACCCCGATCACGCAAAACCAGAAGCCCGACCCGGATTCCGGGCGCGATCATCATCGCTTCGGGTTCGCGCTCTGGCTGGCGGGCGGCGGCGTGAAAGGCGGCAACATCATTGGGCAGACGGACGAATTCGGGTGGCACGCGGTCGAAGACCGGGTCCACGTGAACGATTTCCACGCCACGCTATTGCATTTGTTCGGCCTCGATCATCACAAGCTCACCTACGATTTCCGCGGACTCGACGTGCGTTTGACGAATCAGGGAGGGAAGGTGGTGGAGAAGGCGCTCGCGTAGAAATCGCAAGCGCGTTGGACCCTTCGAAAGCGGTCAATATCTCCTTTGATGGTTGAGCAAATTCAGGGAACGGAGTGGGATCCGTCCCGAATGGCGCTTAGATAAGGCTTCGAATTTCTCGGCTGATTCAAGCCATGAATACTTGTGCCGCAACTGCAATTTGTCCCGGAGGGACTTCTGAAAATAGCCCAGTGTTTCAACACTGGGTTAGCGGAGTCGGAGCGTCGAGTCCCGGAGGGACGGCTGAACGCGGCTAGGTGGTCAAATGAGTCAGCCGTCCCTCCGGGACTCGTTCTCTTGTTTGTCCCAACCCAGCGTTGAAACGCTGGGCTATTATCATCTGTCCCTCCGGGGCAGCGACAACACGTTTTCGCTGGAAATCACCGCACCGCAGAAGGCTGTCCAGCAAAGTTTTGCGCCTTATCTAAGCGCCATTCGGATCCGTCCCTACCGGGTTCATAAAAGCTATTCGCTTGCTTGGTGAACTCCCGGAGGTCCGACCCACAACGAAAGTTGAAACTCAAAGACAATCACCACTGCGCGGTCCGCCATGTTCAAGGCTTTCTCCGGCGCCGCAGCCAGCTTTATGGCGGCGTCGATCAGAGCGCTCAAGTTCATGCCCATGAAATCGGTTTTCTCATCTGCCAGCGTCTGAACTTTGATTGCGTCGAAAATACTTCCGGCGCGCCGCGCATGTTGTTTGACGCCGGCGGCCCGGCCCTCGCGGGCCTTCACGCCTGCCGCCGCCAGCGCGATCAGTCCTTTGAGAAATTCGGCCACCGGGCCTCGCCGGCCCGCGGCGTGCCAGAGATTTTCCCAGGCTTCGTGCGCCTCCCAGTAGTAGCCGTGATTGAAAAAGTCGATCCCTCGGAGATACATCCGGCATTTGCGCCAATGATTCGGATCTAGCGGCGGAGGGACTGAATCAGAGTTGACGGCACTACGTCCCGCAGCGCTGCGCGCGGGATGAGGCGACTTGCCGCCCGGGACATAGGCGCAGGCTGGGAACGGCTCGTCTGGAACCAAGCGGGGAATCGCGGTGCCTCGTTCGGGCATGAATCTCGTGTTCGCCAGCCTCAGATCAAGAGTGCCAAACGACGAATGTCACTCGCTCTCCAGTTCCTTGATCAAAAACGTGTAAGCCAGCGCGGACATATACGCCGCCTGTTTGTTGTTCGCCGCGCCGCCGTGGCCGCCTTCGATGTTTTCGTAATAGAGCACGTCATGGCCTTGCTCTTTCATTTTCGCCACCATCTTGCGCGCGTGGCCGGGATGCACGCGGTCGTCGCGAGTCGAGGTCGTGAAGAGCACGCGCGGATATTTCTTTCCCTTCACGACATTCTGATACGGAGAGAATTTTCTGATGTAGGCCCAGTCGTCGGATTTGTCCGGATCGCCGAATTCGTCCATCCAGCTCGCGCCGGCCAGCAACTTGTTGTAGCGCCGCATGTCCAGGAGCGGCACCTGGCAAACGACCGCTTTGAAAAGATCGGGCCGTTGCGTGAGCATCACCCCCATGAGCAATCCGCCGTTGGACCCGCCTTGAATGCCGAGGTGTCTTGGAGAAGTCACCTTGCGCGCAATCAAATCTTCAGCCACCGCGATGAAGTCGTCGTAAGCGCGCTGGCGATTCTCCTTCCGGGCGGCGTAATGCCATTTCGGGCCAAACTCGCCGCCGCCGCGGATGTTCGCGAGCACATAGACGCCGCCGCGCTCCAGCCAGGACGAGCCGACGGACGCGTTGTAACTTGGCAGCATCGGAATCTCGAACCCGCCGTAGCCGTAGAGCAAAGTCGGGTTGCGCGCGTTCAATGCCAGGGCCTTCCGGCTGACCTGGAAGTAAGGAATTCGCGTGCCGTCCTTCGACGTCGTCTCGTGCTGGCTGATTTCCAGGCCTTGAGCGTTAAAGAACGCCGGCAATTGTTTCAGAAGCTCGCGCTTTTCATGCCCCGCGGTTCCCAGATAAAAACTGAAGGGCGTGACAAAGTCCGCGACGTTTAGAAAGAAAGCGTCGGATTCGTGCTCATCGACGCCGTTGATGTTGAGCGAACCGAAAGACGGCGCCGGCAGCGGCGCCCGCGTCCATTGGCCGTTCTCGCGCTTGAGCGCGTAGAGCTTGTTCCGCACGTTCTCCAGTTCGTTCAAGATCAAATAATTTTTGGTTTGGGTGGTGTTCGCGAGAGATTTGCGCTCGGTGGGCTCGAACAGAACTGAGAGCTTGCGCTCCCCTTTCATGAAGCCGTCAAAGTCCGCGGCCAGCAACGCGCCGGCCGGATAGGTCTTCTCTCCGAGGGTCCAATCCGACCGCAGCCGGAACAGGATTTGATCGCCGAAAGTGCTGACGCGCGCATCGGCGGGTTTGTTGATCTTGATCCATTCCTCGCCGCGCCGCCAATACGTCTCGTTCGTGAAGAAGGTTACAGCACGACTGATGAATTCATAAGTGCGCCCGTGATCGTGGACGACATTGACCCCCATTCCGACGTCCTCGATTTTTCCTTCAAAGACGGTTTTGGCTTCGTGAAGCGGCGAAGGGCGCTTCCATTCTTTGATGATGCGCGGGTATCCCGAAGTTGTCAGTGAGCCGGGGCCGTAGTCGGTGCCGACATAAAGCGTGTCGCGATCCTTCCAGGCCAAATCCACCTTCGCTTCAGACAGGGAGAAACCCTGAGACACGAACGCTTTGGATTGCAGGTCGAATTCGCGCACAACGACGGCGTCCGCGCCGCCCCGGGACAGAAAAACCAAAGCGCGGTCGTAGGTCGGAAAGAGAGCGTCGTAACCTTTCCAAACCCAGTTCTCCTTTTCCGCCGCGGCCAGTTGATCGAGATCGAGCACGATTTCCCAGGCGGGATTGGGTTTCTTGTATTCCTCCAGCGTTGTGCGCCGAAACAGGCCGCGGACATTTTTTTCGTCGCGCCAGAAGTTGTAATAGAGCGGACCGTGCTTGGACACGTAAGGAATTCGCTCCTTCGAATCCAGGATGGACAACAGACGCTGCCGAATTTTCTCGAAATCCGGCGAAGCTTCGAGCTCGCGGGTGCTGAGGGCATTTTGCTGCTTGGCCCAGGCCAAGGGTTTCTCGCCCGTGACATCTTCGAGCCACAAGAATGGGTCTTGGATCGTCCTGGGCTTGCCGGACTCAGGCGTGGGCAACGCGTTTTGTCCGGCGTGGCTTGAGGCGCCGACCAATGGAGCGGCGATGAGCTTGAGGGCGGCGACGAGGGCAGCAATGGTCGTGTTCATGAGTTACTAAGGCTAAGCAAGAATTGTCACGAGGATGGTTGGGCGTGAAAGCAAACCGCATCGTAGTTCGAGCATTCGACGACTTGCCGCTCTCGCCGGGCCGTTTGGTAATCCCCTTCCGCCTTGCCCCGCATTCCCTAACTGTTTCGTTCATGCAAGACCACGCCGCGGTCTAGCGCCTCGCGAACCAACGGATCGCCCTCCGCGGAGCGGCGTCTGGTGTCCTCCGGCCGCCGCGCCAGCAAATCTACGGCGAATGTCGGGTTGATCCGGTTCAGGATTTCCAGCGATTTCCTCCAGTTCGCGCCCGTAAACGGCAGAATCACCAGCAAATCCACGTCCGAATCCGAGCGGGGTGTACCATAGGCATGTGACCCAAACAGGATGATCCGCTCCGGATCAAACTCCCTCGCGATCTGCTCCGCCATTTGTCGAATTTCCGTGTTGGCTATCATCGTGGCAACGCCTGCAAATCTAACCATCATACGCTGTCGCGACGAGCCAATTCCATTGGTTCTTCACTGTGCGTGACGGCGTGAAACCCATTGGACGTCATGATCTCGGAATCACTCCGGGAAAAACGTAAGCATAAAGCATCACCAGCAGCCCCACGAGCACCGCCAGCACGATGCTGTGCTTGAACACCGCTTTGAAGATCGCCGCTTCGTTGCCCTCTTGATGCGTCGAGGTGCTCGCCACGACGATCGATTGGGCATCAATCATCTTGCCCATCACTCCGCCTGCGCTGTTGGCCGAGGCCATCAGGACGGGACTCAGATTCAACTGTTCCGCGGTGACCTTCTGCAAGTTTCCGAACAGCGCATTCGATCCCGCGTCAGTGCCGGTCAATGCTACGCCCAACCAGCCCAGCAGCGTGCCGAACAATGGGAAGAGCCATCCGGTGTGCGTCAGGCTCAATCCTAACACCGTGTCCATTCCCGAATACCGCGTGACGTACGCCAGGCCGACCATGAAGCTGATCGCCAGGAGCGACGGCACGAGTTGACGGAAAGTTCGCCCCAAGATAGCCAACGCCCCCGAAAACGCCATGCCCGACAACATCGCCGATAGAAACGCGCCCGCCACGACCGCCGTTCCGGGCAGCGCAAAGATGTTCAAGTCCAGCATCGCCGGCTCCGGCGTCGGCGCCGGGACGACGGGCGGCACGCGGATCACGGCGTTGTGCAGGCCCGGCATCGGAAATGAGAGCGCGGCGATCTTCAGATACTTGTTCAACGATGGCATGCCGCAAACGAAGATGAACACGGACGAAAGCAGAAACGGCGACCATCCTTTGACGACGCCGAGAACGGAGTGCCGGCGGAGTTCGATTTGGACCTTTCCGTCTTCCACGAGCATCAAATTGCGCGGCTTCCAGAGCTTGAGGAATCCAACCATGACAAGCAGGGAAAAGATTGCCGCGATGATATCCACCAGTCCGCTTTCCTGGTAGTTGGACCAGTAAAATTGCATCGCCGCAAAGGATCCTCCGCTCACGAGCAGCGCCGGGATGACTTCGCCCGTTTGTTTCCAATTCCCCATGCTGCGCACCAGCCAGAGCGGAAGAATGAGCGAGAACGGCGGGAGAATCCGGCCAACCATCGCGTTCAACTCGTGCTCCGGCAGGCCCGTCACCAGGTTCAGAACGCGAATCGGATTGCCCACGCCACCCCAGGCGACCGGCGCGGTGTTTGCCAGCAGACAAATCGTCGCGGCTTGAAACGGTGGAAACCCCAGGCCGATCAGAAACGATCCCGCAATCGCCACCGGCGCGCCGCCGCCGCCCGTGCCTTCGAGAAAGGCCCCGAAACAAAACGCGATGAGGATGACTTGAATCCGCCGGTCCGACGAGAGCGTGGCGATCGATTCTTTCATCACCTGAAACTGGCCGGTCTCGACCGCGATGTTGTAGAGAAAGATCGAGGCGATGATGATCCAGGCAATGCGAAGGAAGCCAAAAATGAAACCCATCAGCGTGGCCTGCGAAATCAGCGCCATCGGCATGTGAAAGACCGCGCCGGCAAGAACCACGGCCATGATCATGCCGCTGAGCGCCGAAATCCAGACGCGCTTCTTCAGAACCAGCAGAACGAAAAACAACGTCAGAACCGGGAGCGCCGAAACCAAAGTCGAAAGGATCCAATGCGGCAGGGGATTGTAGTCCTGGTTCCAGGTCATTGATTTTGAATGCGCATTGTGAGCCGGTGTGAAATCGGAGTCGAGCGGGAATCGCGACTTCACGGGCCCGGTGCATCCCACTGTCACCAAAGTGCGGACCTTTTCAGGATAGACACTCCGCCCGAGCCCGCTATTTTCCTCCCCCATGCCCGAACCGCAGCCAGCCCGCTCTACGCCTCCGTCCAAGTACCAAGTGCTGCTGCGCCGTTTGGGCAGTTCTGTGGCGTTGTGGACGCTGGTGATCGCGACCTTGTTCGCTCAGAACAAATTCATTTCGGATTATGTCTTCCTGGCGATCATGATGGCCATTGCCGGAATCGGCCTGGCGGAGTTCTACGAACTGATCGCACGCCGGCAGTTGGCCAGCTTCAAAGCGCCGGGCATCTTCGGCGGCCTGCTGCTCATGACGAGCACCTTCGTGTATCTTTCCGATGCGTTCCCGCTTCATCTGCACCCGGCCAAGGCGAACGATTTCGAAACCAGCGTGTTGATCGTTTTCGTGCTCGGCCTTTGCCTCCGCCAATTGGTCTCCCGAGGGAACCCCGCCGGGATCACGGCCATCGCCACCACGCTGCTGGGACTGATGTACGTCCCGTGGCTGCTGAATTTTATCCAGAAGATCAAATTCTTTCCCGACATCAGCGCGCCGCACTACGTGCTCTATTTCATTCTCGTCACCAAATTCAGCGACCTGGGCGCGTACGTGATGGGCTCGCTGTTTGGCAAGCACAAGATGTGTCCGCGCATCAGTCCCGGGAAAACCTGGGAAGGATTCGCGGGCGCCATCCTGGTCTCGACCCTCGCCAGCGTCCTCTTCGTGCAGGCGGCGCAAGCTAAATTGCCCCACATGGACCTGGGCCACGCGATCATTCTGGGGATCGCTTTGGGGGCCTCGGCTGTGGTCGGGGATTTGATCGAATCCATGTTCAAACGGGAAGCCGGCGTGAAAGATTCTGGGCGGCTGTTTCCGGGCATCGGCGGAATGCTGGACCTGATGGACAGTCTGCTTTTCAATGCGCCTTTGATGTACGTTTATCTCAGACACGTCCTGACCGCATGAGAGACCCATGAAAAACGTCGTCCTCCTCGGCAGCACGGGATCGATCGGCGCCAGCACGATCAAGGTCGCGACGGATTTGCCGGATCACATCCGATTGCTCGGACTGGCCGCGGGCGGCAATGCGAAGTTGCTGCTTGAGCAAACCCGGCAGCACCGCCCCGAAGTCATTTCGGTGCGCGATCCGGAAGACGCCAAAGAACTCAGCGCCGCGCTTGGCACCGCGACAAAGGTTTTCTGCGGCGATGAAGGTTTGATTCGACTGGCGACGCTGCCATCGGCGGACATCGTGTTGATCGCCATCGTCGGGACCGCCGGACTGGCGCCCGCGCTGGCCGCCATTCGCGCCGGCAAAGATATTGCCGTGGCTTCCAAGGAAATCCTCGTCATGGCCGGCGAAACCGTGATGAACGAAGCGCGTCAGCACGGGGTGCGCGTCCTGGCCGTCGATAGCGAGCATTCGGCAATTTTTCAATGTCTCCAGGACAAGCCCGCGAGTTCGGTGCGCCAACTGTGGCTGACGGCCTCCGGCGGCCCGTTCCGCACGACGCCGAAGGAAGATTTCGACCGCATCACTCTGGAGCGCGCGTTGAAGCATCCATCCTGGGTCATGGGCACCAAGATCACCATCGACTCCGCCACACTGTTCAACAAAGGCCTGGAGATGATCGAAGCGCGCTGGCTGTTCGACATCGACATCGGGCGCGTGCGGGTGGTGGTGCATCCGCAGAGCATCATCCATTCGATGGTGGAGTTCATCGATGGCTCGATGTTGGCGCAGCTTTCCACGCCGGACATGTGCCTGCCGATTCAATATGCGTTGACGTATCCCGAGCGCATCGGCAGCGACCGCGTGCAAACGAATCTGGCGCGGCTGGGCACGCTGACGTTTGAAGAACCGGACCTGGATCGGTTCCCGGCCTTGAGTCTGGCGCGGCGCGCGGGCGAGCTGGGCGGCACCCTGCCGGCCGTGCTGAATGCGGCCAACGAAGTTGCGGTCGCGGCCTTTTGCCAGGGGAAAATCAATTTCCCACAAATCACCGAGACCGTGGGGCGAACGATGGATCACCATCGACTTGTATCGCATCCTTCCCTGGAGGACGTGTTGAAGGCCGACGCCTGGGCACGCGCCGAAGCGCTGGGAGGGTCGGCGGGGAATTGACCGTTGGAAACGAGATGCTCACCGCTGTTGGTTGAGCACTTTGGCAGCCGAGAATCTGTTCATGTGAGCACTATCTCAGCCCCAGTCCTTGATTTGTAGGTGACGTTATGGAGTGCGGCGGCAAGCGCAGCGCGACGCCGCTTTAGCGTGGCCCCAGGCGATGTCCAGGTTCATCCGGGATCGAGGAGGCGACGAGAAAGCGCCGTCGCCGCTGCGCTTGCCCTGCTCCTTACACGCAATCCCTCTGGGATTGGCGAAAGCCGTGCCCAGATCCGTGTCCGAAGCAGACTCTGCCGGCGCACTCCAAATTCGCCGACTGCACTGCCGTGTTGCGGGAGCTTTATCCGCCGGTTAAAAACTCCGCCATGAAATCCACTGATATTTCTTCCACCTTTCAGATCAACCGCCGCCAGTTTCTCCAAACTACCGCCGCAGCCACCGCCATGGCCGCCTTGCCTTCGTTTGGCGCCGACGCGCTGGATATCGTTCACGGAAAACCAAAACGCGTCGGACTCATTGGCGCGGGTTGGTACGGCAAGAGTGATCTGTGGCGGCTCGTGCAAGTCGCGCCCGTCGAGATCATCTCCATCTGCGATCCGGACAAGAACATGCTCGCCGAAGCCGTCGAGATCGCCAGCCAGCGCCAGAAATCGAAGAAGAAACCGCGCACTTACGCCGATTACCGTGAGATGCTCAAGGAAAAGGACCTCGACCTCGTGCTCGTCGGCTCGCCCGACCATTGGCACGCCTTGCACTGCATTGCCGCGATCGAGGCCGGCGCGGACGTCTATTGCCAGAAGCCGATCAGCCGCGACGTGCGCGAAGGCGAAGCGATGCTGGACGCGGCGCGAAAACACAAGCGTGTCGTCCAGATCGGCACCCAACGCAAGAGCACACCGCACTTGATCGACGCCAAGAAGCAAGTTGTCGAAGCGGGTTTGCTTGGGCCGATCGGGCACGTCGATATGTGCTGTTACTTCCACATGCGCGCGAATGGCAATCCGCCGGTCCAGGCCGTTCCCGATCATCTGGATTACGAGATGTGGACCGGGCCGGCCCCGCTTCGCCCGTACGACGGTTTGCCGCACTTGCGCTGGTGGCGGACCTTCACGGAATACGGCAACGGCATCGTGGGTGACATGTGCGTTCACATGTTCGACACCGCGCGCTGGATGCTTGGCCTGGGCTGGCCGAAACGCATCACGTCGGCCGGGGGCATTTGCGTCCAGAAGGAAGGCAAGTCGAACATCTCAGACACGCAAACGGCCACGTTTGAATACGATCACTTCCATTGCGCGTGGCAGCATCGCACCTGGGGCACGCCGCCCGATCCGGATTATCCGTGGGCGCTCTTCATCTATGGTGAGAAGGGCACACTGAAGGCCAGCACCATGCGCGCGGATTTCATCCCGCTCGACAACACCGCGAAGCCGATTCATTTCGATTGTTTCTTCGAACGCGAGAGGTATCCCGAAGACGTGACCGAGAAAGCCATCGAATTGAACGCCGCGCCCGCCACTCGCCGGCACATGCTCGACTTTCTTGCCGCCGTGGAGAAGCGCAGTCGTCCCGTCGCGGACATCGAGGAAGGCCACATTTCCACCGCAAGCTGCATCCTGGCGAACCTCGCCATGGACCTCGGACGCCCGGTGGTTTACGACCCGAAGAAGCGCGTCGTGATGAACGACCGCGAAGCCACGCGTCGCCTCCGCTGTGAATATCGCAAGCCTTGGAAACACCCGGCCGCGTGAGAGTGCGCTTTTTTGCGGCACGGCAAACCCGCGGGTGCGTTTAGCCAGATCCCTCCGTAGCGCAGAATTGAATTCTGCCGTATCGCCGATTTGCAATCGGCAGCGCTATAACAAGTCTCGAAGCGCCAAAGTGGTCGGGCGCTTGCGGCGTGCAATTCGGCGCCACCGCGTAGCGCGGCGAAACCGCAACCAAAGGAGCGCGGACAGCCTTGTCCGCAAGTCGTCCGCAGATGCAAGCAATGCGCGGACAAGGCTGTCCGCGCTCCGAGAGACAAGTTCATGGAGAGAATTGCTGGCCCGACCGAATCCATCCGCTTATCGAGCTGTCTCGTTGAAATAGACCTTCAGATTCTTCGTCGCGCGACCCGCGGCAATGATGTCCAACCGCCCGTCGCCGTTCAAGTCGGCCAGCATGAGATCTTCGCAGGCCATCGTATTGTCATCGACCAGCGTTTGCTTCCATTCTTTGCCATCGCCATCGACGGGAGTGAACAGTTTGACGCCAACTTTGGCGGCGCGATTGTTCATGGCGCGCCACCCCACCACGATCTGATCGCGTCCAATTCCCAGCAAATCCCCGCAGGCCAGCGCATGGCCGTCCACCAGCGTGGCGTCGAGAACGTGTCGCGGCCAGGGCGAGTTGTCCGAACCGCCCTGTGGGCGGCGATAAAGCACCAGTTGCGTCCCGTGCATCGGCTCGACCGTGGCGAAAAAGTCGTTGGGCCTGGCCAGCCGTCCCGCGCGCACTTCGCCGACGCCACCGCCTTCGTTGGATGCAAGCTGCGTTAGCTTGAGCGCATTATCTTCGGTGGACCAATTCGAGAGAAAGACGCCTTCCTTGCCGCCGATCAACAGTTCCTCGGCCTCGTCGTCGTCCCATTGCACCGGGTCGAAATTGTGGGTTTTGTGGAGCGACTCGTCGATGGTCGTGGTTTCCCAGGTGTCGCGCGGATTCTCCGGGCGAATGTAGCGCAGGATTTTCACGCCGGCGCCTTCGCCTTTGCTGGCGTCGTTGCCGCGTCCGTGCAGCGGCACGACCACCAGCGTCACGCGGCCCATCCAATCCCGGACCCAACGCATGCGATGCACGGTGGGTTCGTGATGGAGCTTGACCGGTTCCCATTTCTGTGTGCGATCGACGGGCGAAATCAAATAGAAAACCGCCCCGCTGTTTTTCGTGTCGGAAGGGCCCCAGTCCGCGCCCACCGCGACTTCGGCCTTGCCGTCGCCATCCACATCCGCCGCCGCGATGCAAACGTGATCGCGGGGGGTTAGTTTCTCGGCGATGACGTGCTTGGTCCAGGTTGGGTTCCGATACCAGACGATCAGGCTTTTGTCCGCGAGCAGGATGTCGAGCTGTTTATCGCCATCAACGTCCGCGATGGCCAGGCCGTAGCCGATTTCGACTTTGGTATCCACGTCCACGGCGCGGAATTTGGGGACGGGCAACTCGGCCGCCGAGGTGGAAAGCGCCGTAAACAAACTCAAAGAGATGATGGGCAGTACATTGGAGGTCATAAGCTGAAAAAGTGTCGTGCGAGCTCGGAGGCTAACGGCGAACGCACACCGACTCAATCCCTGAATTCAGCAAAACAATTGAAACTTTTTCGCCCGTTCATGCGTTAGACCAATCGGATCGATTCGACACGGAATCGAAACCATTGAGAGGAAGAGAATATGAACAGTACGATTTTGAAACTGGGATTGGCAGCCACGGATGACCAAGATTTGCTCCCGCAGCCCGTTGTCATCCGGCGGACCCCTGCGGCGCGCCAGGACGCGCGGCCTGAATTGTGGGCCGAACGCAGGTCAACAGAGGAACCAGCGGTGAACCATTGCCCGCATTGCGGCTCCATTATCTACAGCCGCCGCCACAAACTCTGCGGGCTTTGCGGGCGCGAGCTGCCTGAAGAATTCCGGTTCAGCTCTGCCGAGGCCCTTCGATTGGAG
>Ga0233424_10000260_pt1 | contig 71791 bp, 47 predicted proteins | sample Watercolumn_Towu_FD_181011 | JGI IMG/M metagenome (GOLD analysis project Ga0233424, IMG submission 181011) | Freshwater microbial communities from Lake Towuti, South Sulawesi, Indonesia - Watercolumn_Towuti2014_125_MG | ecosystem: Environmental > Aquatic > Freshwater > Lake | place: Indonesia... | reverse complement strand
CATCAACCCGCCACCCGCTTCCGGGCCGGATACGCGAACGATCGGCTGGCGAGACGAAGGGATCGAAGGCTACATGTACGCCGCCCCCGCCGGGTCTATGGCGCCGGCCGGGACGACGTTGGTTCACCGGCTGTACAACAACGACAGCGGCGTGCATCTATTCACGCAGGACTTCAACACCCGCAACGCGATTCTTGCTCAATTCCCCGGCATCTGGGTGGAACACAACCCGCTGGGATATGCCTTCCCCATCAATGCCTCGGGCCAGGCGGCCGCGCGACGCGCACGAGCGGTTGCCGAAAGTCAGGCGGAAGACGACGGCAATGCTGCGGCCGCGTGGACAACGACTGTCGGCGAGCGGTTGCATCGTCCTGCATCCAACTTGGCCGGTCAGCTTGATTCCAGCCGGATCGCTGACGTGCCTTCGATGATCCCGCACGGCGGAGGCGACGCGGATTATGAGACCCCTCATGTGGTCCGCCGTTTCGGAATGACACAAGATCGCGGCTCACACGACCTCGATCAGAGGTTGCTCGATCAGGTCTGGTCGGACCTCGGCGACGCGTTCGATTCGCCATTTCCAAAGTAACCCGAAGCGTGAGCGAGGGACTGGACTGACCAGCGTGACGACGCCCTCGCTTACGATTCGAGGCTGTGAGTTTTTTTGGAGTGCGGTGACTTGTCGCCGCTATGGTTTTCAATCCGCCTGCAAATCCCTGCTGATTTGGCTGCGAAGGCGCGGTGAAATCCAAAGCGATGCCAGGTCATCGCACTCCAAAAGGAAAAAATCACACGCTCTTCGGGTTACTTTTCCGAGCCGTCGGCCGATCACATCAACTCGCGGATCGGCGGCATGTTCGAGAGGTACTGCGGGCGGCCGGTGGGATCGACGATCGTGGTGCTGGCGGTGTCGATGCCGAGGTTGCGGTAGAGGGTCGAGAAGATTTCCTGAACGTGGACCGGGCGGTCCTTGGCGTGTTCGCCGAGGCGGTTGGTGGAACCGATGGCCTGACCGGTCCGCATGCCGCCGCCGGCGAGGAAGGCGCAGCTCACCTGCGGCCAGTGATCGCGGCCGGCTTGCGGGTTGATTCGCGGCGTGCGGCCGAATTCGCCCCACGCGATCACCGTCGTGTTCTCCAACATGCCGCGCTCGGACAGGTCTTCGACGAGGGCACTCAGGCACTGATCGAGCTTGCCGCCGTGGTCTCGGACCAGGCCAAAGTTGTCGCCGTGGCTGTCCCAGCGGCCAAACGTCAGCGTGACGCAACGCACGCCGGCTTCGACCAGGCGCCGGGCCAGAAGCAGGTGTTCGTTGATGGTCGGTGCGCCGTCGTACTGGAAGTTGAACGGTTTGCCATCGCCGTAGCGTTCGCGAACCTTGGGGTCTTCCTTGCTCAGGTCGAGCGCGTCCAGCAGTCGAGACGACGTGAGCACGTCGAACGCTTTGGCCTCGAACGCATCCATCCCGCGCAGCGTCCCGTTCGCGTCGGCGTCTCGCTTGAGCTTGTCGATGCTGCGGAGAAGCGTCTTGCGGTCTTCGAGCTTGTCGGGCGTGATGCCGTTCAGTTTCATGTCGGCCATCCCCTCGCCTTCGGGTTTGAATGGCGAGTAGGCGGCACCGAGGAAGCCCGGTCCGCCTGGGTTCTTCCACACGCCGACATCGGCCAGGCCGACGAACGGCGGCACGGACTTGTCGACCGGACCGTGCAGCTTTGCGAGCACCGAGCCGATGCTGGGCCGGCGGCCGATCGACGCGAGGTCGCTGTGCTTCCAACCGGTCAGGCACATGTGCGAATCATGCCGATCCTCGCATCCGACGACCGAGCGGATGACGACCGACTTGTCCATGATCCCGGCGATGCGGTGAAACACTTCGCCAATCTGGATGCCGGGGACGTTGGTGTCGATCGGGTGGAACTGCCCGCGAATTTCCGTGGGGGCTTCGGTTTTGATCTCCCACATGTCCTGATGTGGCGGGCCGCCGCCGAGGAACACGTTGATCACCGACTTGTGCGACGAACCGGTTCCGGCGTGGGCCTCGATCCGCAGCAGATCGGACAGGCTGAGCGCACCGGCTCCCACGCCGAGCGCCCCAATTTTCAAGAAACCGCGCCGCGAGATGCCATCACAAAAACGATGTCGTGGTCCGAAGAGCGTGAGCATGGCGGGCCTCCGTGGTGGGATGGTGAGGCAGGATGTCGGTGGGTGTGGACGAGGTTCAGGTGGATTTCAGAATCTCAAAACGTTGCGTTCGGCGATTCCACAGGCCCAAGCCTGACACTCAACTCTTCTATCGTCAAGGAGATCGTACGCCAACGCGGTAATTCGTGTCAATCAGACGTCGCGTCTGATTGACGGTTGAAGAAACTGGGTAAGGCGTGCCGATACTGAGGATAATTCGGATCGCACGGATCACCATTGCGCCCACGAAGGGGGACGAGTCGTGAATGACTTGCAGAATCGAACCGGATCAGGCAGCAATCGAACGCCGGAGTTGACACCGATCCGACGTCGCCGGTTGGCTCACGGCCTGGTCCTGGGAGTCGTCACGGCACTTTTGGCGTGGAGCACGTTGGGCCCGGTTCGCGCCGAGGCACCGGCGAAATCCGCCGGGTTGAAATCGTTCTTCGGCGGCAAGTCGACCGGCCCGAGCGATCGGTTTGACCCCAAGGGGCGAGGCGCCGATATCCGCCTCAACTATCTGCAAGCCTCCTGGAAGAAAGTCCTGGAAGACCTTGCTCAACAAACCGGGAAGACGCTGGAAGCGGAACACCTTCCTGCCAGCAAATACTCGCGCCGCGACTCGCGCAAGCACACCATCGATCAGGCGTTGACTGTCCTAAATCGTGAGCTCGGTCCGCAGGGATACCGACTCTCGATCCAAAGCGACAAGCTGGTGCTTACCGAGCTCTCGAAGACCAAGCAGGAGTACGCGCGACACGACCCAACGAAGTCGACTCGCTCCGAAGAGCACGCGTCGAAAGGCATTGACGCGTCGCCGAATCCTGTCTCGCTCGCGGGTGCGGCCAGCGGCGCGGTCAGCAACACGGCGAGCGGCTCGCGAACCGGTGTCGAACAAATTCAGACGTCGCTGCCGTCCGAAGCATCGCTCGAACTTGACTCACCACGTCGCGTCATGCGGACCTCGGATCAACGGGATTCGACGACAGGCTCGCCAACGCGGCCGCCGCGCGAGTTGCCGAGGCTTGACCGTGAGGCATCGTCGCCCGCATCGGAAACGTCATCGGTTCCGCCTCCGCGGACGAAGCCGAATCGCAACGAAGCCGTCCGCGCCGTGCCGATGGAAGAGAACCGGGCGGTCGTCGTGGGCCGGATCATCCACGATGCCTTCGGCCGCTTCTCGACCCCGGTCGATGCCGGTCCGGAGGGCCTGCAAGGCTTTCGCGTGCATCGCAGCGGAGGCCGCACATCCACGACCGGACAGCCCGGCGCGGCCGCCCAGCCGATCGCGCCCGCCGGTGGAATTGAAATCGACTTCGCCGTTGGAATCGATCGTGACGCGAACGAACTCGTCGTGCAAGCCGAGCCAAAACTGATCAAGCAGGTCGTCCGATTGATCGAAACGGTGGATGCCATTCCGCTGTCGTCGCAACAGACCGTGCGAGCTGTGGCGACCGCGAAGGACGCCACGCAGATCGCGAAGGTGCTGCAGCCGCAACTCGATCGCCTGGCACAGGCCGAACGCACTTCCAATCGCGCCAACCGGCGAATCGCGCAGGTCAATCCCGACGAGCAGCCGGCCCCGCCGGCTCGAAATGCGAACCGCGGCCAACCGCGCACGGCCGCCGAGGCCGAACCAAAGCCGGCCGCTGACGATGAGAAACCCAAGTCGTCCGACCTGCCCTCGCTGATCGGCAGCCTGAAGGGCGACGTCACCGTCGAAGCCATGCCCGACCTCGGCGTGCTGATTCTGAAAGGCAATCAGAAAGACGTCGAGGCCGTGATGGAGGTCATCCGCGAGATCGAGCGGCTGAGCGCCGGCACGGCCCCGGAGACGCATCTGCTGTTCCTCAAGCACGTCAGCAGCGAAGGCTTGGCGTCACTGCTGAACAGCATTTACACCCAGATGGGAAACATTCGGTCTCGCACCGTGGCTCAGACGCAATCCGTCACGGTGATTCCGATCGTGCGGCCCAACGCCGTGCTGATTCTCGCGTCAAAAGCCGACATCGATTCGGTCCTCGCCCTGGCCGAAGAACTCGATCAGCCCACGGATCCGCAGATGGAGTTCGAGGTCTTCCCGCTGAAACACGCCGTCGCGGAAGATGTGGTCACGACCATCGATGACCTCTATCCCGCACCGACCGCGCAAGCGAACCAGCAGCGAATCGACGCCGGTTTGGCCCCACGAGTTCGCGTGACGTCTGACGCCCGATCCAATTCGGTCATCGTTCAGGCCCGGCCTCGCGACATGGTGGAGATTGCGGCCCTGATCAAGAAACTTGACGTCGATGAATCGGGAGCCGTGAATCAGATTCGCATCTTCCAACTCAAGAGTGCCACGGCTCAGGAATTGGCGACGACCTTGCAGGATTCCTTGCAGAGCATTTCGTCGTCGACCGGCACCGGCGCGACTCGGACCGGCGGTGGTGGCGGCGGCGGCACTGGAGGTCGCGCGGGTGGAGGCGGATCGGGTGTGAAGTCGGCCGTGCTGCAGTTCCTCACCTTGGACGGTGCACGCGAGCGGATCGTGCGCTCTGGAATTCTGGACGATGTCAACGTCGTGGCCGACGTCCGCACGAACAGCCTGGTCGTCACGGCTCCCGAACAGAGCATGACCCTGATGGCCGAGTTGATTCAACAGCTCGATCGACCGGCCGCGTCGGTGGCCGAGATCAAAGTGTTCACTCTCGAAAACGGCGACGCCACGCAGGCCGTCCAGTTGCTCGAAAAACTGTTCCCGCCGCCCAACCAGCAGGGTCAGGGTTTGGGAGGAAACCAGAATCAGAATCAGGGCATCCAGGTGCTGGGTGCCGACGATGCGGGAAGCGGGTTGATCCCGCTGCGATTCTCCGTCGATCCGCGCACGAACAGCATCCTCGCGATCGGCGGTGCGGAGGCGCTCCGCGTGGTGCAGGCGATCCTGATCCGCCTCGACGCCAGCGATATCCGCCAGCGGCAGACCGACGTGTACCGTCTCAAAAACAGTCCGGCCGCCGACGTCGCCAATGCGATCAACACGTTCCTGCAATCGCAGCGGCAGGTCGTCACGCAGGCGGACCCGAACCTGTTCAGTCCGTTCGAGCAGATCGAGCGCGAGGTCGTGGTTGTGGCCGAACCGGTCAGCAACAGCCTGCTGATCAGCGCCACGCCGCGGTTTTTCGATGAGATTCGCGACATCGTCCAGCGCCTCGATGCGGCTCCCGCGCAGGTGATCATTCAGGCGCTCATCGTCGAAGTCACGCTCGACAACACCGACGAATTCGGTGTCGAGCTCGGCTTCCAGGACCCGGTGCTGTTCACACGCAGCACGTTCCCGGCCGAGAACATCACCACGTTGAGCACGACGACATCCCAAACGGGGCAACCGCAGGTCACAACGCAGCAGGTCATTTCGCAATCGGGTGCGCCTGGCTTCCTGTTCGGAAACCCCAACGTACCGCTGGGAAACAACACCACGGGTAATCCCGGCAAGGTGGGTACGCAAGGCCTGGGCAGCTTCGCCCTCGGCCGCGTGAACGGTGACCTCGGCTACGGGGGACTCGTGTTGTCGGCGAGTTCCGACGCGGTGAGCGTGTTGCTGCGAGCACTTGCCCAGCGGCGCCGCGTGGACATTCTCAGCCGCCCGCAAATCCGGACTCTCGACAATCAAACCGCTCAGATTCAGGTCGGCCAGGATGTGCCTGTCGTCAACGGGTTGAACACTTCGATTGCCGGCGTCGTCAATCCGAACGTCGAACGGTTGCCGGCCGGCATCATCCTCACCGTCACACCGCGCATCACGCCGGACAAGACGGTGGTCATGGAAGTGATCGCTGAGAAAAGCCTGTTCCTCAGCGAGGGCGTGCCGCTGTTCACCGACTCCACCGGCCGAACGATCGAGGCGCCAAAGAAAGATGTCACGATCGCACGCAGCACCGTCAGCGTTCGCGACAGTCAAACAGCCGTGATGGGCGGCATGATCACCAAATCCAACACGAATGAAGAGCGCAAGGTCCCGTGGCTGGGAGACATCCCCGTGCTGGGTCACGCGTTCCGATACGATTTTTATCAGACCCGCCGCACAGAACTCCTCATCTTCCTCACGCCACGTCTGATCAGCACCGACGAAGATTCGGAGCTGATCAAGCAGATCGAAATGGACCGGATCAACTTCATCGAGTGTGAGGCCGAGGAAATCCATGGCCCGCTCCGCGGGATATCGAGCACGGGCAGTTGGGCCGCGACCGGCGCCGGGCCGTCCGTCCCGCCGCTGCTTCCCGCGACGACAAACGGCGGACAGCCGCCCGTTCCGCCCGCTCCCGCTGATTTTGACGCACCCACAGCCACGCACCCTGTTCCCTCCGCGCCCAAACCCGAACCCCGGACGAAGGTCGGCCCAACGCTTTTCCCACGGCCGAAGTCGTGATCGAAAGGACGAAACCCGATGGACTCGACTCGCACCCTGGTTCGAATTCGGAACTCCGGCCGGTGCCTCGCCGCCCGGCCATCGCGATGCGTCGCTGTTGCGTCACTCCGACTCGGCGTGATCGCACTGTCGCTCTGCCTCGCGCCTGGTTGCGCCACGACCGGCGGCGGCCTGTTCAAATTCGGTGACCGTGAATTCCCGAAGGCGGACGAAAAGAACCCGGTCACGCGCGTCATGGCTTTGTGGCAGCCGACCACGGGCACCGGCCTCGACGGTCTGACGTGCCGTGGTTTCGCCGGCCAGATCTTTTTCTTCGCCGGCGATCAGCAACTTCCGGCCGAAGTGACTGGCGATGTGCGAATCTACGTGTTCGACGATCAGGGTTCGCGAGACGAACAGATCAAGCCGATCCACGAATTCAATTTCCCCGCCGAAACCTGGAAGCACTACGTCGCCAAAACGAAACTCGGACCGACGTACGTCCTGTTCATCCCGTACACACGCAAGGGACAGCACCCTGCTCAGTGCAACGTACGCGTCCGCTTCACGCCCGCGAACGGTTCGCCCGTTCATTCCGACATGGTCAACGTCTCGCTCCGAGGTTCAGCCAACGCGGGAGACGCGGAATCGCTGGCCAGCCGCAAGCGCGGGCGAGACGCCTCCGCAGACGATTTCCATTCGGACGCGACCGACACCGACCGACACGGCACGTCGCGAACGCATCGCGATCCCGCCGTGCAACTCGCCGCGGCGACGATCGAGCAACCCGAGCCGCCTCGCCGCGCCATTCCACTCACTCCCGCCGAACGACAACGGCTGATCGAAGAAGCTCTCGCCCGGCAAAACGGAACCAACCTCTCGGCCGCGAACGGCGACGGTTTGTCCGTCGATGCGGAAGGCGACGTGGTCTACGTCCGCGACAACCAGCCCATCGCGCCCAACCGCCGTCCCGCGTCAAACCGCCACGCCCCCGAAGCCCGATCCTCCGTCAAAACGCACACGATCGAGCTGCCGAGGCAATGACCTCGCTGCATGGATGCAAGAGTCTCCCCTCGCCCCCGCAGGGGGAGAGGGGCCGGGGGGGGAGGGGCGGGCGTCTCTGGACCGCAACCCCTTCACTTCCCGCGCAGGAACGCGATCAGGTCCGCCATCTCGGCCACCGGGATTTTTTTCTCGACACCCTCCGGCATCAGCGATTTGCCCGTGCTGGAGATTTCGTCGATCTCTCGCCGCAGGATGGTTTCCGTGGCTCCCTCGGCGCGGCGCAGGGTGAGGCTGGTCGGCGTTTCCGACGCGATCAGGCCGGTGGCGGTTTTTCCGTCGGTCAGGACCACGACGTATTCGACAAAGTTCGGCCCGACCTCGCGGTTGGGGTCGAGGACGTGCAGCAGGATTTCGTCCGGCCCGCGATGCCGCACCGTCGCCAGACTCGGACCCACGTCCTGTCCCTCGTCACCCACGCGATGGCACTGCTTGCACTCCCGCTGGAACACCAGCTTGCCTCGCGCCGCATCTCCCGCCAGCGACAGCGCCGCCTGATACTCCTTCAGCACCGCCTCGCGCGGCCCGGCCGCTTCGCGGGCGAACAGCTTTTGCGCGCGATCCTTGATCGCCGCGTTGGCGTTTCGCAGCAGGAGGTTCCTCCGCGCCAGCGGCACATCCGTCGCCGCGACCGATCCCGCCTCGATCGCGTCCAACAGCGCGTTGATCCACTCCGGCCGCGACAGCAGCGTGTTGATGATTTCGGCACGCACGCCCGGCGTTGCACCGCGATACGTTGCCAGCAGCGTCCCCGGAGTCTCCACCTGCCGGAACCCCGCCAGCGTCCGCATCGCCGCCAGTTGCACCGCCTGCGGCTGTTTCGCCTCCAACAGCGCGACGAGCACCCCGTGAACCGACTTCGCCTCGCCGTGGCCAAGCAACTGGATGGCCTGCTCGCGTTCGTCGTCGGTCGCAGCCCGATCCGTCGCCAGCCGAGATGATTCTGTAACAAAATCATCGATCACGCGGGTCCAAACCGGGTTTATCGTCGCCAGGTCCGAGAGTCGTTTGCCGCGACGTTGGAGACCGGTTCCGAGTCCGATTGTGACCTCACGCATTACGATTGATCGCTGAAGCGATGGTTCTTGCTTCCAGAGTCCCAACACATACCCGGAGACTCGCTTCAGGTCTTGGTCCACTTCGCGTGCTCCAATCAAAGTCGCGAGTTCACGGCGGATGGGCAGGAGTCGTGACTGCAACGTTGGTTGATCCTGCAGAATTGGCAATGCAACGAGAATGCTTGCCGGTTGCTCTCCGACGGAACTGAGAATTGCCACACGCACCCACTCATCTTCAGCGTCACGCAGAGCGATACTACTCAACGCGGACCTCACGGAGTCATCGCCTTGGGGAGTGGCCTTGGCATCAGCGGGATCGTAGCGAACCGCACCCATCGCTATTGCCAGTTCAAAACGCACTCGAAGGCCCAAATGGTTGTGCAGCCAATGCAAAAAGTTGACTAACCTCCGGTCGGACGGCGCCGTCTGAGCTAACTGCCATCCAGCAACTTTCATAGCGTTGACGCTCACCGCAGCTTCCCGATCGTAAATCGCTGCTTTCAGGTCCTCCGCGCTCATTTGCTGTGTCTGTTGCAGTGTCCAGAGCGCATGCACTCTTGATAGCGGAACCGTTCGATCAGTATCGCGGACACGACTCGCAGCCCAAGAGCCAGCTTTGATCATTTCTCGCAGTCGAGCGACCGATTCCTTGTCGTTGCGTTCGATCAGCAGTCGCTGGGCGGTCTCGCGCCACCAGGAGTTCGGGTTGGCGAGTTGAGCGATCAGTTCGGCGGTGGTGGCTTGGCTGAGGTTCGGTTTCGGCGGGACTTTGAAGTTCGGCGGCGTGAGGCGATAGATTCTTCCCCGATCTCGGCCGCTTTCGAGGTCGAGGTGGGCTTTGATGTCGTCGGGGATCGACCACGGGTGTTCGATCGTTTCGCGGTACATGTCGCAGACGTGCAGCGTGCCGTCGGGGGCGTTGATGAAGTTCACCGGGCGAAACCAGTTGTCGGTCGAGGCGACGAATTCGGCGTCGAGGTCGGCGCGCGTGGAGGTGAACGTCACGCCGCTCGGTTTCAAAATCTGACGGTGAATCAAATTCGCGGCCGGTTCGGCCAGGAACACGTTGCCGTGGAATTCGGGCGGGTACGCCGCGCCGCGATAAATCGTGATGCCGCACGCGGAAGTCATGTACCCCGCGGCCACCGATTCGCTGCGCGGCGAAGCGACGGTCGTGTCGCGAGCCAACCGCCGGGCATTCGCGACTCTCCAGGCTTCGGGCGGGCTCGCGCGAAACACCGGGATCGTATCTCCCGATTCGGCCGCGTCGTGGATCGCCGTGCGGATCGCGAGGTACGGGTTGCGACGCAGCGCCTCGGCCGGCAGCACGACGTGCTGCACCGGGTTGCGGATGTTGCAGATGAACCGGTTCCCCCAGTCGTCGAACGTCAGCCCGAACCGCGCTCCGCCGGGGATGACTTCGAACTGCTCGGTGTCGGGGTGAAAGCGAAAGTCGTTCGTGCCGAGCACGATCGGTTTCTGTTCGGCATCCGACAGGCGAGACGCAGGTGTGCCACTGGCTGAGCCAGTGCCACCCGGCACGTGCTGGATCGTCCCGCCGTTGCTGCCGCCGGCTCCGTAAATCCAGCCGTCCAGGCCCCACTTGAGGTTGTTCATCGTGGCCTGGACGTTGAACTTTCGGAACCCCGTGAACACGCGGCGACGGACATCGGCCACGCCGTCGCCATCGGTGTCCTTCAGGTACCAGATGTCCGGCGTCGCGGCGACGAAGCAGCCTCCTCGCCAGAGCGCGATCCCCGTCGGCCACGACAGGTCGCGAGCAAAAATCGTCGAGCGATCGAACTTGCCGTCGCCGTCCACATCTTCGAGGAGCCGCACCTTGCCGAGCGGCAGATCGGTCGTCCGTTCGGTGAACGGCTTATCGGTCGATTTGTCGGTGTACGGGTAGTCGGACATTTCGACGACGTACGCACGGCCGTCGGGGTCGTATTCAATCGCAACGGGATCGGTCACGAGCGGCTCGGCGGCGAGGAGGTCCATGCGGAACCCGTGGAGAGTGCGAAACGTCGCAGCGGCATCGGCCGGCTCGGTCGGCGGGACGCGCGGCAGCGACAGCGGCGGATCGGAGTCGGCCGCCGAGAGCAATCGCGGCCCGTCACCGAACGTCCCGGCGTGCCAAATCCACCAGAGAACTCCCGCGAGCAGCGTCAGCAGGGCGACCCGCCCGCTCCTCGAAGCGTCGCACGCGTTTTGAGACATCGAAGGAACCTCCTCGTCGCCGTGCACGGAGGCCAGTTGGCCCCGGTCCAATCAACTGATATACTGGCTCGCACTTCGGGCTGGATAGTGATCGTCACTTTTTTCTGTCTGCCAGTTGAGGGTTTCAGACATGCCGTGGACCGACGAACAGTGCGTGAAAGTCTTCGAATCGTTCTGGCAGGACGGCAAGGCTCGCTGTCCCGTTTGTCACGCGACCGCGAAGATGAATCTGACGACGTTCATCGGCGGCCATTATGTCTTATCCGGGCATTGCCCGAGGGAGTGCGGCCAGTTTCAAATGCAACGGCAGCTCGACCCGATGCTCGGCCAGTTCCGAGACTGGACAGATGAAGAAGGTGAAGCGGTGATCAACGAGTACTTTGAAAACGGCTCTGCCCGCTGCCCGGTAGACAACTCAATTATTGAAGTCCGTGAAAACGAGTACGGCGGCGGAAACCTCGTCCGGGCGTTCTGCCGCCGCTGTGGCAAGAGCTTCGACGAGAATTTTGCCAAGCACTGAGATTACACTCAGTGAATTGATCGCCTCGCCACGACTCATTTCGCGCCGGCCGGTGACTTCGATTGGGATCGCGCCCAAACGTCGGGATCGACCACGCAGCGAAAGCCCTGATGCGACGTACTGGAATCGGGAGAGTTTCCGCGGCGGGCACTGGGGCGGTAGCTGGAGCAATAATTCGCGTGGCACAAGAACGATCCGCCGCGCATCGACCGCTTGGGGGTGTACGGTTCGCGCGGGTCCCAGCTTCGGTCGGGGCCTTGCGGGTTGTCTACGACTCCCAAGCCGAGGAAATCTTCGTAGGCATCGACGCGATACCAGTCGCTGCACCATTCCCACACGTTCCCTGCCATGTCGAACAGGCCGTAGCCGTTCGGCGGGAATGATTTCACCGGGGCCGTGCGTGGGAAGCCATCCTGCAATGTGTTTTTGTCAGGGAACCGTCCTTGCCAGATGTTCGCCTGCGGTTTGTCCTCGGAGATGGAGTCGTCTCCCCAGACGAACGGTTTGTCGGTCAGCCCCCCCCGCGCGGCGAATTCCCATTCAGCCTCGGTCGGCAACCGCTTGCCCGCCCACTTGCAGTACGCCACGGCATCGTCCCACGAAACGTGGACAACGGGGTGGTCGTCCATGCCGTCGATCGAAGAACCAGGCCCTTCGGGATGCCGCCAGTCAGCCCCGGGTTTCCATTCCCACCACTGCGAGAAATCATTCGTCGGCACCGGGTGATCGGGCTGGGCGAAGACAAGCGACGCGGGAACCAGCTTTTCCTTGTCCGGCGGCGGCGTTCCCGGAGGCAGTTGCTTCATGATCTCCTCCAAGTCTGGCGGCTTTTCGGCGGTGGTGACGTAGCTGGTCGCGTCCACGAACTCGAGGAACTGGGCGTTCGTGACTTCCGTCGGGTCCATCCAGAAGCCGTCGACGAAGACTCGGTGGGTTGGCTTTTCGACTTCGTAGGCATCGGCAGCATCGGACCCCATCATGAATTCACCACCGGGAATCCAGACCATGCCGGACGGTCCGGCCGCGGGTGGTTCGCGAGACGGCGGGCTGCGGCGGGGCCGCGAATTGGCTGTACCCTGAGAAGTTGTTTCAACGGACGACCGGTTTGCAGTTGGTGATTGGACTTCGGTGGTGGACCGCTTCGCTGGCTTTTGAGGTTCGAGCGACGCGAAACTTGTGTAAATGACAACGCCGACGCAAACCGCCAACAGAATCGGTGTCAACTTTCGAGTACTTTCCTCTAGTTGATTAGGACGGAGTTGCTGGTGTGGCTTGTGCTTCTTGGAATCTGATTGTGGTCCTGTATGAAACGTATGCACCACATCTTGTTCTGAATGGCGTGAGCGCTGATACTTCATGGCCATCCGTGCGGCAATCAGGGCGAATACTCCCCCAATCACGGACCCGATGATCGTGTAGATTCCCTGGATATGTGCCAGCCTCTCATCCATCGCGAACTCCTAGACTGAACCCGTCGCATGGGCTCCAATCATGGTGCCATGTGGAATCGTATCCGATGTGGAATCGCAAGGGGAGTACGCGGCGACAGCCGGAGGTCGACCGGGGACCGGATGGGAGGCAAGGGTTTTTGAACCGCTGAGGACGCAGAGACCGCGGAGAAAAACACTTCTCCGCGTCCGCAGCGATCTCTGCGGTTAAGACTTTTGCCTCGGCAGGTCTCCGGAGAATGTATGCGGTGATCTCACGACGGAGGGTGGACGGCAAGTCAGAACCCGGTTGCCACGACCTTCACGGAATATCCAGCCACGCCGGGAATTGCGGATTTTCCGTCAATCTGACTCGCGACGGCTTGCCGCTTCCGCTGGACACTGACAGAGGTTCCGATCACAATGTCCCCCTTTGAGGGAACCCGATTCGAGCCGGTATGGCTGCGAAAGCCGATGTCGGGTCGAAAGGGAACAATCGCGGTTGCCCGTTTCCACGTCGTTGTCCATGTCAGGACGATGCCGATGTCGGCAGGAGGGCAGCGCGGGGGCATCTGGATACGTTATTTCATGGCTACGATGATACTCGTTCGTCCCGGGTCAACCGACTTCGACGAACAACACCGAATTCAGGGGACCTTGGACTTGCCCTTGAATGCCAAGGGAGAGGCTCAGGTCCGGAAAATTCTTTATGATCTCGCCAGCATCCCGATCGAGGTGATTTTTACGTCGGCGTGCGAACCGGCTCGGGGGACGGCGGCCCTGCTGGGGGCTCAACGCGGCATTTCCGTGAAGGAAGTCACCGGGTTGGAGAACTGGAACCAAGGCTTGTGGCAGGGGCTGTCGATCGACGAACTGCGTCGCAAGCAGCCCAAAGTGTTTCGACAATGGCTGGAGACTCCGTCGTCGGTCTGTCCACCGGGTGGCGAAAGCTTGCCCGAAGCGTGGGAACGCGTGCGGAAGGCTCTCGTAAAACCGCTCAAAACCAAAGTAAATGCGGCCATCGTGGCGTCCGAGCCGCTGGCGACGATCATCGCCTGTCTCGTTCGGGGAGCGAAGGTGACCGACGTCGAGGTGGTGAACGGATCGGCCGACCGGCCCGCTTGGGAATACCTGCGGACCAACGGCCACGCGGTCGCGGAACTGCCGGTGGCTGTCGTCGCCCCTTCACAAAGGGCCGAAGTCGCCGTCGCCGCTGAATGACATCTCCCAGGAATCTGGATCAACCCGCACTGAACGACTGGCTGGGGAGGGTTGCGGAATGAGTTCGGCTCAAAAACCGGAAGTCGAAACGTGGACTGGTCAGACGCGCCGCAAGCGCGGCGTCCCCGAAGGGCTTTGGCTGCGCTGCGATGGCTGTCAGGCCACCGTCTTCCGCAAGGAGGTGGATAAGCTGCTGGGCGTATGCCCGGAGTGCGGGTACCACTTCTACATCTCGGCTCGGCAGCGAATCCAACAGTTGCTGGACGAGGACAGCTTCGAGGAGTGGTATCCCGATCTCAAACCGCTTGACCCGCTCGGCTTCAAGGACCGCAAGGCGTACCCCGAGCGCGTGCGCGACGAGCAGAAGAAAACGGGACTGTCCGAAGCGTGCGTCGTCGGTCGTGGCTATATGCGTGGCCGTCCACTGGTGTTCGGCGTGACTGATTCGGCGTTCATCATGGGCAGTATGGGGTCGGTGGTTGGCGAGAAGCTGACACGGTCGATCGAACAGGCCACGCAGTCGAAACTGCCGCTGGTGATTGTGAGCGCTTCGGGTGGCGGGGCCCGCATGCACGAAGGCATCTTCTCGTTGATGCAGATGGCCAAGACGTGTGCCGCGCTGGCCCGGTTCGAAGACGCCGGCGGATTGTTCATCTCGGTGCTGACCAATCCGACGATGGGGGGAGTTGCCGCGAGCTTCGCCTCGCTGGGAGACGTCGTGTTCGCCGAGCCGAAAGCGCTGATCGGTTTTGCCGGGCCGCGGGTCGTGCAAGCCACCGTGAAGGCCGAACTCCCCGATGGCTTTCAGACCAGCGAGTTCATGATGGAGCATGGGTTCGTCGACCGGATTGTGCCTCGGGCGGAACTGCGAACCGAGATAGCCCGTGTGATTGACTACTGCGTGAAATAAAGGAACGCGGCCCTGCCGCCTTGTTCGAGCCTCCGCTGGGGTGGCGGAATCGTCGCGAAACAATAAGATTCCGCAGTCAACAGGGATAGCAGGTTCGCCGCGCATGAGCTTCTTCAAAGATTTCTTCGGCATTTTTTTTGGCCCGAAAGACGAGGTCAAAAAGACCGACATCGCCCGACGGTTCGACCTGATCGCCCGCACCGGACAAGGCAGCATGTCCAAAGTCTGGCGCGCCCGCGATTCATTCTCAGGCCGAGTCGTTGCGCTCAAGGTGCTGGACTACGACAAGACGCAGCGGCTGGAATCGCGGTTTGTCGGGATGGACAAGCCGACCGAAGGCGAAATCGCCATCACGCTCAAGCACCCGAACATCGTTCAGACGCTCGAACACGGCATCACGACTGATGACGAACAGTTCCTCGTGATGAAATTCATCGAGGGGATCAGTCTGACGTTCCTGATCGATGTGCAGAACGATTTGATGAAGGCGAAGCGACTGCATTTCGTCATTCAGTTGGGCGAAGCGATCGAATACGTCCACCAGCAGAATTGGATTCACCGCGACATCTGCCCGCGAAACGTGTTGATCGCCGACGAAGATCACACCGTCAAGCTGATCGACTTTGGACTGCTGGTGCCGAACACGCAGGCGTTTCAAGCACCTGGCAACCGCACGGGCACGGCGATGTACATGGCCCCGGAGCTCATCAAACGGCAACGGACTGACCAGCGGATCGACATCTTTTCGTACGCAGTGACGTGCTATGAGATGTACACGAAGCGGTTTCCGTGGGAAGGGGGCGAGACGCTGGAAATGGTGTTGCAGCACATTAACACGCCGCCCGAGAACATCCGCACGTTTTGTCCGGAGATCGACGACCAGGTAGCGGACGCGATCATGCGGGGATTGAAGTCGCATCCCGACGATCGCTGGTCCACTATCTCGGACATGCTCGTCCCGCTGCGCGAGGCACACGCGCGACTGGGCATCCCCAAGATTCAGCCCAAGGCGAAAGGGACGGAGGCTTGGCGTGCTGCGGTCACGGAGGCATCCGACGTGGCCAAGCCGGCCGCGTCAAAACCGGACGAGTGGATGTTCCGTCCGACCGACAACAACCCGTCGTAAACCGCCCGTAGTCTTGATGGCTGGACACACGAACAGCGATTGCGATCATCTGGTTCCGTTGGGCTCGAGCATTGGACAAATCTGATCGGTCTTGTCGTCATGGGCATTTCGATTACTGGCCCCACGATTCTGATGTGTCCTCCGGATTTCTACGGCATTGAATACGAAATCAATCCGTGGATGAGCCGCAGCCGCGCGAGCGATCGATCGCTCGCGGCCCAGCAATGGCTTGTGCTGCGCGAACTACTCGAATCACTCGGCGCCGAGATTCGGTTGATGCCGCCGGTTCGCGGTCAGCCGGACCTCGTCTTCACTGCGAATGCGGGACTCGTCTGGCGCGACACCGTGTTCCTCGCCAGCTTTCGCCACGAGGCACGCCAGGGGGAGACGGCCGAGGATGACCGCTGGTTTCGCGCCCAAGGTTTCCGCACGAGCACCGTGCCTGAAGCATGGGATTTCGAAGGCGCCGGCGATGCGCTGTTCTGTGGCGACACGCTGTTCGCCGGATATCTCATTCGCAGCGACGCAGGCGCGGAGCAGTGGTTGGCTGAGCAGATTGGCTGTCGCGTCATCCCGGTGCAACTCGTCGACGAGCATTATTACCATCTCGACACGTGCTTCTGCCCGTTGAGCCGAACCGAGGCGGTCTATTTTCCGCCTGCATTTGATGACTACGGCAACGCTGCGATCCAGGAGCACATTCCCGGATTGATCACGGTCCAGCCTGCCGAGGCCGCGCGGTTTGGATGCAATGCCGTCGTGCTCGGTCGCCACGTCGTCGTCAACACGGGCTGCCCAAGGTTGGAGGCTGATCTGGTAGAACGCGGGTACGTGCCGCATCACACCGAGTTGGGCGAGTTCATCAAAGCTGGAGGCAGCGCGAAATGCCTGACACTGCGGTTGGATGGCGAGGATGCCGCGGAGTGGCCGTAGCGCCAGAGCCACCTAGATTCCGTACGAAACGCGACCGTCATGACTTTCACGGCAAACGCGGGTGAGGCTGACGTTGCATCCATCCGCGATGCACGGAATCGTGAATGACTGATGGTTTGATCGCCGACTCCGGCGCCGCGGACCGCCCCTCGATGTGCGGCCTCGCCGGATGTCCGATTCGTTTGGGCATCGCTTCAATCCAAATCGTTGCATCATCATTGCTCGTCGGTAACGGTACAGGCCCAACGAAACTGGGAGTGCCATAAACTCCGATAGCCTTCGCGTCGCGAAACAGGTTCCTTGCAAAGGCACGCTCCGACACCGGAATTCCACTTGCGTAATGGATGGCTTCCAAGTCGGGATACGCGGCAAGCGGATCGTCTCGAACACCCACCACAATGCCTCGGCCGCACAATCCGTCATCGGCAAAGGTCGGGATTGCCGACGCGAATTGTAGAGCGGGATTTGGGTCAATCGGAATGTGCCAGGTAACTGTGTTCGGCGTGCGAACCGAATTCCCTTCGTGTGTGCTCGGGATCGAAGCGGAATCCGGTCCGGAATTGACTTCCGGCCGGGTGATTCTCGGCCGGAGTTGTTGACGCAGTTCGCCGATTCTCAGGTCTTTACCGTCAAAGGTCACCGAACGGATGCGGTCCCACCTGCCACGCCACAAGAGGATGGCCCCGGCTCTCTCGTTCCTGACTGTCAAGAAATCAGCCGTGGATTCGTCTGGTGAAATGCAGCCACGGATTTGGCGGCCTGTATCGAGCGTAACAATGGCATCGGTGGCGAAAACTTGCGGAGCCGGGAATGCCCATAGAACTGAGAGCAACAAGGTGTGATGCGTCATGGTGCCGGGAGCAGCTTCAAATCGAGGAACAAACCTGTTCTTGGCGAAAATCCCTGTCCGCCACTTCATCAGGACCTCGATTATCGAAGGGCAGCGCGACCACGAGCAAGATCTGAAGGGGGTCAAACCGCCGGGTTCGGACTGGAATTGGAAGTATCTGCGAAACTGTTTGCCTGGAATCTGTCCGTTGAATCCAATCAAAAGTTGGCGTAACAGAACCGCGTCGCTTGACAGTGGTTTGGAAAACCATGATGATCCTTACGCGCTATCCGGTTTGCGGGCCGGAGCAGCCTGTTTTTCGCAACATCGTGTAACGGAACAGTGCAATGTCAACCGAACCACGTCGGCTGGACATCGAAGAAAGCAATGACGTCACAGTTGTGAAGTTCGTCGACAAGAAGATTCTCGACGAAGGCAATATCCAAATCATCGGCAACCAACTGTTTGGCTTGGTTGATGAAGACCATCGCGGGAAAATCGTGCTCGACTTTTCGAATGTCGAATACCTTTCCAGCGCGGCACTTGGCAAGCTCATCACGATGGACAAGAAGGTGAAGGGAGCCAAGGGCAAGCTTCGATTGTGCAACATTCGTGCGGACATTCTGGAGGTGTTCAAGATCACCCGCTTGGACAAGCTCTTTACAATCTTTCCGAACCAAGAAAAGGCCTTGGAAGGCTTTTGATTGGACGATAGGAACTATGTGAGCGGCAGAATTCGTCGATTCTGTCATTGTCAACGAGGCGGGTGTCGGTTTCGATCGTGGGTCCAAAGCGGCATCTGAGGGGTTCCTCAGATGATCCAATCCGGATCGGTTTTCTTGTGCGCCACCGCAATGTCAGCTTGTTCAGAATTTGAATTGGTGATTCCCAGCGATACCTCCGCGGGCCAAGCGGTTCAGGAGCGAATCATCAAGTTGCTCGAAGAACACCAGTACTCCGACCGGGATGTGTTTGGAGTCCGGTTGGCATTGGAAGAAGCGCTCGTCAATGCCATCAAGCATGGCAATCAGATGGACCCGGCTAAATCGGTAAGGGTTTTTTGTCGGGTCAACTCCGGCGGGATTCGAATCGAAATTGAAGATCAAGGTGCCGGATTCGTGCTGGAGGAGGTTCCAGATCCCACCACCGATGAAAACCTCGAACGCCCGAGCGGACGTGGCATCATGCTGATGCGTGCCTTCATGACTTCGGTCAACTTCAATGACAGAGGCAACTGCGTGATCCTCGAAAAGGCACGCGTAGAGAATTCGACATCGAGCGAGTGACGCACACGCTGCAAAGCGTCTCGCATGTCTTTGGGGTTTGGCAATCGTTTGGCCGCTTCCGTATCGACCCTTGAATCAAATTGAAAGATCGACTACTTCTCACGCTCGCAATTCAATCCCCGATAGCTCAATGGTAGAGCGAGCGGCTGTTAACCGCTAGGTTCTAGGTTCGAGTCCTAGTCGGGGAGCATTTCAGCCGGTCGCGAGATTCCACCAAACTGACAAAACCAGCACGCCGACAGCTTCCGCTCTCGGCGTGTTCGCATTTCCATATTCCGCAGATTGGTTCGTAGTGCGAGTGCTATCTGTTAGGCATAGCCAAGCCATCCAGTGTTGGAAATCTCTCTCTTCATCAATCAGGGAGTCACAGGCAAGATCGCTCCTGTTCAAGGCGCGCAGCGACTGGTCGATCGTTCAAGCTCGCCGTCTCAATTCTATCAAATCGAGCATCCACGATTGCCTCCATGAATGACATCCGGCATCCTTTCCAAGCCTCCATGACACGACGGCGGCATACAACGAAACGGAATGACTTCGAGTTGCAATGCCTTCGCCTTCATCTTCTAAATCATTTATTCCAAATCGGGACCGTAGCTCAATCGGTTAGAGCAGCAGACTCATAATCTGTTGGTTCTGGGTTCGAGTCCCAGCGGTCCCAGTGGTACATGGCTTGACCATCCGTACTGTGACTACCTTTTGATCGCCCCGAACGCCACCGATTGCAACTCTCTGCGAATCTCCGAGGCGTCGCCATTCGGCATTCCGGAGCGTTGGATGAGAAGGACAACGAATACTCCTTGCGCCGGGTCGATCCAACCTTGCGTGCCGAACGCGCCACCGTGGCCGTAGGTGCCGGGCGATAGCATTTCCGTGACGCCCTGCGGTTCGCGGACGACGGCCCAGCCAAATCCGAAGCCGCCGCCGGGCGTGAAGCCTCCCTTCAAGTCCCCCGTTTGCAGCTTCGTCATCGTGGCCACGCTGGCGTCGGAGAGCAATCGTTTGTCGCCGATTGTGCCGCGACGGAGCATGAACTGGTACAGTTTCGCGAGGTCGCCCGCGGTCGAGAACAACCCGCCAGCTGGGATCGGGAACCTGGCTCCAACCGGGTTGCCGATCAGCGGGCGTTCGACCGCGAGTAGCTCGCCGTCTTTCTTTTCGTACACGAACGCCGCTCGTTTGAGTTGCTCCGCCGTGGGGTAGAACGACGTGTCATTCATCCCCAGCGATTTGAACAAGCGCTGCTCGAGAAACGTCTCGTAAGGCAGGCCGGAGACGACTTCGACGATCCGCCCCAGCGTGTCGATCCCCGCGTTGCAGTAGGCCCATTTCGTGCCGGGTTCAAATTGAAGCGGTTGCTGCGAGTAGACGAGCGTAGCCTCAGCGAGGGTGCGGTCACGCTTCGAGTACAAATCGCTGAGTCCACCCGTCGGCATCCCCGGCAACCCGGAAGTATGCGTCAGCAAGTCGCGAACTGTAATCGGCCGCGAGGGCTTCTTGAGGACGACTGTGTCCGCTGTTCGTTCGGCCACCAGCATCTGTCCGCGGAATTCGGGAAGATGCTTCTCAACTGCATCGTCCACGCTCAGCTTGCCGTCATCCACGCACTGCATGATCGAAATCGCCACGATCGGCTTGGTCATCGACGCGATGCGGAACAACGTGTCCGGCTGCATTGGAGCTCTCGCCGCCAGATCGCGGTGGCCGAGCGATTCGACAATCGCCACGCGGTCCTTCGTCCCCACCAACGCCACCACGCCTGAGACGTCCTTCTGGTCGATGAACTTCTGCATGCTCTCGCGCAGACCAGTGAGTTTGGCGTCGTCAAGGTCCGCCGCTCGGACCGATCGAAAGCAGACAGCCAGGACACATCCGAGGCAGATCGCCCAAACCACGATTCTGCCATTCGCTCCGAGCCTGGCAGTTCTCACTACAGAGGCACGGAGGCTACGGAGGAAAATTGTGGGTTGGCGTGGGAAACTCGAACTCGCAATCGTGACCCCGACCCCGCGCTGGCTGCGAGTTGCTGCCTTTCGGTAACTCATACTTTCACTCCTTCGTCGTCTCGGCGTCCTCTGTGCCCCTGTGGTTCCACTCCATCACTTCACATCCGGTGCGCGGCGCACGAACTTTTGTGCTCGCTTGCCCTGGATGTCTCCGAGGTAGATGTTCCCCTTCGAATCGACGGCAATGCAATGCACCCACCCAAGTTCGCCCGATTTCTCCTGGCCTTCTTTTCCCGTCGGCAGAATCATCAGGTCCAGCGGTCGGCCGGCCGGGTTGAACTTCATCAACAGTTGATCGGGCGGCGGCACACCGAATTCTTCGGTGCGCTGCCAGTTCGTCGGCGACGAACCGCAGACCCAGATGTCGTCTTGGGGTGTGATCCACAAGCCCCACGGAGTCATCACGTTCGCCCACACATCGAGCACCTTGCCGGAGGACTCGAAGATTTGCACTCGACCGTTGTTTCGGTCGGCGACGTAGAGTCGTCCCTTTGAATCAACCGCGATCGCGTGCGGAATGCTGAAATCGCCCGGTTTTACGCCGAGCTTGCCCAACGACTTGATGAACTTGCCATCGCGGCCGAACTGCACGACGCGGTTGTTGCCGTACCCGTCCGAAACGAACACGTCCCCTGCGGCGGTGATCGCCATGTCCGTCGGCATGTTGAAATGCCGTTCGTCGTCACCGGTCTGACCGCGCGTGCCGATCTCGCGGAGCAGCTTCCCCTCCGGCGTGAACTGCATCACGAGGTGTTCTTCGATATCCGCCACCCAGACGTTGCCCTGCGGATCAATCTTCAGGTGGTGAGCCTTCTTGATGTGCTTCTCGCCCCACGCCCGGACGAACTTCCCGCCGGCATCGTACACCTGCACCGGCGGCGTCGCCCGCGTGAACACCCACACCTGATCCTGTTTGTCCACCGCAATCCCCGACACGTGCCCCCATTCGATTCCCGCCGGACGCTGCGGCCAGCTTGGTTCAACATCGTACGTCGCGGCGAGGTTGAGCTTGGGATACTTCGGGGAATCAGCCGCAGTGACCGTCGCAGCAAGTGTCACGAGGGAGAAGAAGATCACGCAGAGGCGCAGAGTTCGCAGTGAAACATGGCAAGGAGACGCCGCGTGAGCCATGATGTGACGCTCCCGGTTTCCACAGAATTGCAATGGTACCGCACCCATCTTCGTCTCCTCTCTTTTTTCACTGCGATCTCCGCACCTCTGCGGGATACATTCACGCCAGAATCTGTTGGATTACGTTCCCGCTCACATCGGTCAGCCGGAAGTCGCGGCCTTGGAAACGGTAGGTCAGCCGCCTGTGATCGACACCCAAGCAGTGGATGATCGTGGCGTGCAGATCGTGAACGTGGACGACATCGACAGCCGCGTTGTAGCCGAACTCGTCCGTCGCCCCGTGGCTGATGCCACCCTTGATCCCGCCGCCTGCCATCCAGATCGAAAACCCCTTGATGTGGTGGTCGCGTCCACTCCCCTGAGCCATCGGCGTGCGACCGAATTCGCCCCCCCACACGATGAGCGTTTCGTCCAGCATCCCGCGCTGTTTGAGGTCCGCGATCAACGCGGCACACGGCGTGTCCACTTCCTTCGCGATCCCTTCGATGCCGGCTTTGACTCCGCCGTGGTGGTCCCAGTCGCGGTGATACAACTGAATGAACCTGACGCCGTGCTCGGCGAGACGCCGGGCGATCAGACAGTTCGCGTTCAGCGATCCGTCAAGCCCCGTGCAGCCGTACAGGTCGAGGATATGCTTTGGCTCCTTCGACAAATCCATCAGCTCGGGGACGCTCGACTGCATCCGGAACGCCATTTCATACTGATTGATCCGCGTGGCAATTTCGGGATCGTCGATGCTCGCGTCGAGCAGTCGGTTGAGCGACCCGACCGCATCGACCACGTCGCGCTGTTGATCGGCGTTTACCCCCGGTGGGTTGTTGATGTAGTAAACCGCATCCCCCTTGGAATTGAATCGCACTCCCTGAAAGCGGCTGGGGAGGAACCCGCTGTGCCACTGGCGCGAAGCGATCGGCTGCTGCTGACCGCTCTTCCCGGTGGATGTGAGCACCACGAAGCCGGGCAGGTCGTCACAGTCGGCTCCCAACCCGTACCAGCACCACGACCCCATGCTCGGCCGGCCGGAGATGGTCGTCCCCGTGTTCATGAACGTGTGCGCCGGGTCATGGTTGATCGCTTCGGTGACGAGCGAGCGGACGATGCACATCTCGTCTGACACCGCGCCGAGCTTCGGAAACTGGTCGCAGATTTCTTGCCCCGATTTGCCGAACTTTTCGAACTTGTGCTGCGGTGCGAGGCATTTCAACTGCTGACCCTGAAGCTGCGCGATGGGCTGTCCCTTGGTGATCGATTCCGGCATCGGTTCGCCGTCGCGCTTGGCGAGTTCCGGTTTGAAATCGAGCGTCTCCAGATGGCTCGGCCCGCCCGCCATGCAAAGGTGAATGACCCGCTTCGCCCGCGGTTTGACATGCGGCGTCTTGAGCACCCCCGTCCACCGTTGGCTCCCCGCCGAACCCGCCTCCGCCGCCGACAGCATTCGCGGTTCAAGCAACGTCGCCAACGCGAGCGTCCCCACGCCGGATGTTGTGCGCGTAAGGAACGAACGGCGTGAGAGTTCTCGTCTCAGATCGGTCAGGACCATCGTCGACATCTGAATTCTCCTGTTCAAACTGTGACAAGGTGACGTGACGTCCTGTGCTTCAGGAAGTCCATTGATCACACACCAACGCCTTGAATTGTGCCACCGACAGGATCGTGGTTTTAATGATCTTATAGGCTTCCTTGAAATCTCGGTCACCTGTGATCAGAAAGTCCGCTTCCACAAACAGGGCACAACTCAAGAACATCGCGTCCTTGGGATCTCTTGCGAACTGCAACTGTGGAACCCCTTCGATAACGCGGATGCTTCTCGCAAAGAGGTCATTCCAAGCTGCGACTGTCGCCTCCGGCAGTCCGAACTTCGGACGGCGAAGGACGTCGATGTACTCATTCAGGATTTCTTGCGTTGCGAACCACTCACACTCCGCATGTTCCACCACGAATCGGACAACCGCTTCGGGTAGCCGATCCCGCAGCACGGCTGAAACGACCACATTGGTGTTGATCACCACTTTCATTGCCCGCTCCGCAGGGCCGCGACCTCTGCGGCAATGTCGTCATCGGTGAGTCGCTGGACTTGCGGCAGGCTCTGCGTGGATTTCAGCAAGCGATTCCATTCCTCGGCGAGCGACGGGCTTCCAACAGGACACGACCGCACGACAACTTCCACTCGCTCTCCCGGAGCAAATGGCAATTCGTTGAGTACGATTTCGCTGGACTCTGGAACAGTTTGCACAGTGCGAAAAGTTGACATCGACTCACCTCGCAAGCTGGGAATCGGCTGCCGCCGGTCGTGACCCGTCAATTTGCATGCACTCCCACGTTCCCAAGATTACCACTGTCAGAGGCCGCGCGGCTAGGTTCACGGTTTCAAACTGGCGATCCAGTCGCGGATCAGGTTCACGGCGGGATCGTCCACGCGGGACGAGGCCAAAGGCGGCATGTGCCCCTGCTGGCGGTGAGAAATGCGGTGCAGCAAGACCGATCGTTCGGGGTGGCCGGGGGCGATCAGCTTCGCGTCCGGCAGTCCGAATGTGTGGTGGACCGGTTTCACGTCGAGCAACCGCGATTTCTCCAGCCGCGTGGTGAATTCCATTTCGAACAGGGCGTTGCCGCCTCCCGCTTCGACGTGGCATTGTGAACAGTTCGCGTGCAGGTACGACCGCGCGCGGGCTTCGAGGTTTTGCGTGGCGTCGTACGGATCGACCAGGCGGCGGCGATGCGTCTCCGGGTTGAAAGGGAGAAGCGCCGACATCACGCTCGCCGGCGCAGGCCGTGCCGCCGTCTGTTTCTCGATCTCCTCGGTGACCTCTTTGTCCGACAGCCCCTTCGCCTGCAGTTCCTCACGGAGCGTCGTTTTCACTTCGTCGGTCCAATTGAACGGGCCGATCAAGCCGAGGTGTTCGAGGACTTTCAGTTGGTTGTCGCGGATCACTTGTGACCCCCCCTGCCCCCCCTTCGGAAGGGAAGGAGACGAGAAGTCGTGTTCCGTGTTGAATTGGACTTCGGTCAGACCGAGGACGTAATTCGCGGCCCGGCTGTGGCAGACCATGCACTCGGCGCGGCTCGGGTAGTGCCACGTCTGCTTGCGCGAGCCGGACTTCGTTTTGATCTCAAAATCGCGATCGGTCCCCTGCCTGGCTACAAGCGTCGCGTCGGTCTGGTCGTCGTTCCAGACGTACGAGTAGCCGACCCACTCGCCGTCCTGCCGCGTCAGGAATCGGGTCTCGATCCAGCGGCGTGATGCCGGGTTGCCTTCCTCCAGATCGAGCGCGAATGATTTGACGAGCACCGTGCCGTCGGGAAAGGTCCAGCCGCGAGTGCGCGCGTAGCCGATGTGCGGTGGTTTCGGCTGACCGTCGTCGCCGACTTGCTCGGGGAGTGCGATCCAGCGTTCCTTGTGAGCGCCGTCGGACCAAAGTGGCGCGTTGACCGAGTACGGGATCAGCGCCGGATCGACGACGTGTCCCTTCACCGAGCTGAACAGGCCGCTCTCGCTGAGCCGTGTCGGAAACTTCGACGACTCGTCGCGCTGCGGGTTCGGTTCGAGGAAGTAGAAACCTCCCTCCTTGCCGCCGTGGTGGTCGGCGATTAGCAACTCGCCATGCGAATCGGTGCCAAAGCCGCTGATCTGCAGCGTGGTGTCGGTCAGTTCCTGATGCCACGTCACCTGCTGGCCATCGTGGCGCATGCCCCAAATCTTCCCGGTCGAATAGTCGCCGTAGATGTAGGCTCCGCGCAGTTCGGGCAGCTTGTGGCCGTAGTAAACGACTCCGCCGGTCATCGACCGGGCTTCCGAATGCGGATGGTCGGCGGCGGGCTTGACGAACGGCGTCGGGCCGGGTTTGCGTTCGAGGTAGAACGGGTGCCCTCCTTCCATCACACTCCAGCCGTAGTTGTCTCCCCGGCGCACGAAAAAAATCTGTTCCCACAAATCCTGCCCGTTGTTGCCGACCCAGATGTGACCGGTCTTCGCGTCGGTGGTGATTCGCCACGGGTTGCGCAAGCCATACGCCCACGTCTCGGGTCGGGCGTCTTTCATCCCGACGAACGGGTTGTCCTTCGGGACCGAATACGCCCGGCCGGGGTCGGGATGATCGACGTCGATCCGCAGCACCTTCGACAACAGGTGGTCGAGACCCTGCCCCATCACATTCGTGTCGGAGTCCGATGTGCCGTCGCCGGAGGTCACGTACAGCAGGCCATCCAGCCCAAACGTGACGGCGGCTCCGTTGTGACCGTTCGAAGGCCAGTCGATGATGACCAGTTCCGAATCGACATCAAACTTGAACGGCGGTTGGCGGCCGATCGTGAACCGCGAGACGCGGCATTTCTTCGCGGCACCGTCACCCGACGCCGGGCCGTTGTGTCCGATGTACACGAACCCGTTTTGCTCGAACTTCGGATGGAAGCACAGGCTGTACGCGACCGCATCCGGCGACCAAAGCGTCTCGAATGAATTGGCTTCCGGGTCATCGACGAACCGGCGGAGATTCGTCTTGCCGTAGGAGTTGCCCTGGTCGATGAACAGCATCCGGTTGGAACCGGGCTCGTTCACGACGGCGATCGGCAGTGAAACGTCCAGCTTCGCGAACGCCTTTCGCACGCGGTACGGGTACGGCGGCTCCGGCGAACCGACGACCTTCGATGTCGTCAGCGGAATTCTTTGGCTGATCCCGCGCGGCCGGCTGGTCGTCTTGTCCGGACCAACAAACTTCAACGGCGCGTACTCTTCGTGGCGATGAAAGTCCGCCGGCGGCGTGACGAGCGGGGCGCAAACCGAAAGTTCGGGTCCCTCGAAATCCACCGAGTAGTCGTATCGGCAGAGCGTGAACCGCCACGTGTCGCCGGGATTCGGCCGTCCTCCCGCGCGAAGGAAGTCTCGCCACGGAATCTTGCCCTCGACCGACCAACCCTTGTCCTTGTCCTGCCACTTGTTGAGCGTGCCCCGCAGTTCGACCTTCGCTTCGATGTGGAACTCGCCATCCTTTTTGAATCGCTGCCACCCACCGGCGCCACGCTGCGGGATGAGCATGTCCAGCTTCGTGCCCGCCGCGTTGACCTGGAACTCGTAGTACGGTGGCTTGTCGACCGCCGGCTTGAGAAAGATTTCGAACACATCGTTGAACCACGTGAAGCCGTCAGGTTCGGTCACGTCGGCGTAGAGGTCGGCGTCGTCCATGTCGGCGAAAAAGTAGAAGTTCTCGCGGTCCCAAAGCAACTTCGCCCGCGTGGCCGTTTTCGCCGGGCGTGCCTTCTCGCCCAGCCACGGCAGGTAGAAATGATCGATCACCTGCGCGTGTTTCCACGCCGCCTCGTCCACCTTGCCGTCGATCGTGATTGGATCGTCGGTCCAGCGGCACTCGAAGGAAGCCGGCGTCGATTTCGTGGCCGGTTCGGCTGCGAGGGCGCTGTGCGTAACGCCGGTTGCGAGGGTAAGCAGAAACACACCCAAGAACACAGTCACCGTCTCCCCTTTGGAGAGAGAAGAGGATTTCAATTGTGGAACGACGGGTCGAAAGATCGGCTGGCAATCTGTGCTGGTCGTGTGCATGGTTCGGTTCGGTCTAATCAAAACGGAGGCGTGATCGACAAGGCGTCCGCGATCCGAAGAGTCTACGCGGCCGGATGCGATAATACCATCCGGCCCAACGGCTGTTTTCGCCTGAGGTTGATCCGCGGCAGCCGGGTGGTCGATCACTTTCGACGTCTCGCAGTCCGCGCCTGCGTGACGACATTTCGCCGGGCCGCAGCGCCGCGAGCGGCGGTGTCGGCTGTGTCGCCGCGGGCCCGACCTCGCCGTTGTCTCGCATGCTCACCATCGCCACCGACCAAAGATTGCTGATCCCCCGTCTGTGCCGACGGTTTTCGCAGGCGACCGGCTGGCAACTGCGCTTCGTCCCTGCGGGCGATCCGGAGGATGTGATCGCCAGCGCGGAATCGCCGGACGACGAACTGTCGTGCTGGTCCAGCGAGATCTAACGACGGCGTGGAAACGACTGGCTTCCTGCGCCTCGATCCACCCGAACGTGGCCACCCCGAAACGCCGTTCATGCTGGCCACGGATCTCGCCGAAGGGCTTGCCGAGGTGCTGGGCAAACTCGCCGCGATGGCCCGCCGTCTGTAAATGCGATCTCGCGACGCGTCCGCACTGGTCGGAGCGCACGCGGCGCCGGAAGCGCACGATCACGTCGGTTGGGCGTTGGGGCATCTGCTGAAATCCGGCGTGCATCTGACCAACTCGCGATCGGCTGCGTTCTTCCTGCTCAGTCCCGATACAAACCGTCTCGCGCTGCGCGCCGCCCAGCACCTGGATGCCACGTCGGTTCCGCACCCGGCTCGCGAACTGATTGCCTCCACGCCCGACCTGCGAGCACTAGCACGCCAGCCGGTTCGATTTGTCGCCGAGTCGGACGAACCGCACGAGTGGCTCCCCTCGGGATGCCGTTCGGGTCTGTGTGTGCCCGTGCAGTCGGACAAGACCCCACTGGGCACGTTGTGGATGTTCAATCGGCGGACGCACGCTTACAGCCATCGCGAAGAGCAGGTGGCGGCCGCCATTGCCGTGCAAATCGCCGGAATTCTGGAGCGCGTGACGCCGCCGCGCGACAGCGACACGTGGAAGCGAATCGAGCGCGAAGTGCGGATTGCCGCGCAAGGCCAGGGGCAGTGGCAACTCTCCCGCTCCAGTTTGCCCAACGACTCGCGCTGCGAGATTGCCGCGCGGTGCGAAAACTGCTTCGAACTGGGCGGCGACCTTTGCGAACTGTTCGCGCTGAATGCCGATCGCCTGACAATCGCGATCGGCGACGCGTCTGGCAACAGCATTCCCGCGGCGATGATCATGGCGGCCGTTCGCGGCGCGGTCCGCACGCACGTGCCCCCAGACTCGGATCTCGCCGGCCTGATCTCGCATATGAATCGCATGCTGTGCGAGGTCACGCGTTCGCACCAATTCATGAGCCTGTTCTATGGAGTCCTCGACTTGCACCGGCGGCGGCTGACTTACGTCAACGCCGGCCACCCAAACCCGATCCTGTTTCGGCAACGGCAACCGATCCCGCTTGAATCGCACGGCATGTTGCTGGGTGTCATCAAGGAAGCGCCGTACCAGGCGGCCACGGTGGACGTGCAACCGCACGACCTGCTCGTGTTGTACAGCGACGGGATCAGCGAGACGCGCGATGCCACGCGGAGGATGTTCCGCGCGGCAGGCATCATCGAGGCGGTGCAAAAGTGCGTTTCGCCCGTGGCCGACGACGTGTTGCACGCCATCTGGACCTCCGCTTCGGCACACTCTGACCGCGCCGCCCAGCCGGACGATCGCACCGTGACCGTGCTTCGCGTGCTCGATAGATAGATTCGAAGCCTGACGTCCCGGCGAAGGCAACTCTCACACGCGATCCTTCGCCGGGACGTCAGGCTTCAGTTTCCTGCACGACGTGCCCGTTAGTTTTGGCTGAACTTTGGCCGCCGAACCGGCTCGCGGGGCAACGGCTCCTGGATGTACTTGTCGCGGCATCGTTGACACAGATCGAACCGGTAATACTTCGCACCCGTGTCGGCAGGTTCAAACTCGCCGCTGATTTCCACGTCCTGCAATTCGTCCGCCAGGTCGCTCAGGTGATCCGAATCGACATCCTGTTCGGTGAGCGCGTCGGGATCGAATGCCGGGAAAACCTCGAGTTTCACAACGTAACGCTGCTCGTTGAGCGGGCAGCCACAGAGATCGCACGTGAAGTGCAGCATACGAAAGAACCCTTGCCGCGAAGAACCTTGGCGCGCTTCAACCTCGAACGCCGGATGGGATGAATGAAATTGTCGAATTCGATTCTAAGCACAAAACGGGAATCGTTGGAAGCGAAGTTGTCAGAAAATCCGGGCGCGCTCTGGCGGCGATCGCCCACGGATCGGGAAGCCGCGCCGCCGCCGAGTTGAGTTACGTCACGTGGACAGTTCGCCACGGACTTTGTCGAGCAGCCGTTTCGTCGCCAGGATTCCCTCCGGCTCGCTCAGCTTGCTCCCTTCGTACTCGATGCCGACGTAGCCGCGGTAACCGTGGTCGGTGACAATTTTCATCATGCGGCGATAGTCGGTGTGCGTTTCGTTGCCGGTCGTGTCGAAATCGTGCGACTTCGCACTCACAGCCTTCGCAAACGGCATCAGCAGCCAGACGCCCTTGTACCGGTCGTATTCCTTGTCCTTGCCCAGCCGGAAGTTGCCGAAATCGGGAAGCGTGCCGCAACGCGGATGATCCACCTGATCGATCACCGCCGCCAGCCACGCTCCATTCGAGGACAGGCCGCCGTGGTTTTCGACAATCACGTTGATCCCATGCTGGTCGCCAAACTCGGTCAGCTTTCGCAAGCCGTCCGCCGCTCGTGCGAGTTGTTCGGTGAAACTTCCGCTGCTTTGCGCGTTGACTCGAATCGAGTGGCATCCCAAAAACTTCGCCGCCTCGACCCATTTGTGGTGATTCTCGACCGCCACCTTCCGCTTGGCCTCGTCCGCATCACCAAGCGCTCCCTCGCCGTCGCACATGATGAGCAGGCTTTTCACCTCCAAGTCATCGGCCCGCTTTTTCATCTCGCCGAGGTACGTCGTGTCCTTCCCCTTGTCCTTAAAGAATTGGTTGACGTACTCGACCGCTTCGATCCCAAACTGCTGCTTCGCCGCCTTGGCGAAATCGAGGTTGTCCATTTTCTTGCTGAACAGCGATTTGTTCAGCGACCACTGAGCCAGCGAAATCTTGAACAGTGGTCGTTGAACAGCCACGAGAGTCTGGTCGGGCAGCGGAAGTGGTTTGTCGTCCGCTGCGAAACTCGATGATCCACCCGCGACGGCGGCTGCCCCAGCAACGACGGCAGCTGACTGCTTGAAAAATTCGCGGCGATGAATGACGGGCGATGACATGGTGTGCTCCTAACTTGCAAAGTGAATCGAAGATCGAAGATGACAACGATTGTAGCCATGCCGTCGAACCGTTCAAACAGTCGCAACTCGCGTGGAGTCGCGCACAGCGAAGCTTGTCGCGATGCGAGACCGCTTCTAAGCTGTGGTTGAACCTGACCCAAAGTGTCTTGGGCGCGAACGAGGGGAAGATCATGCACTTTGTTTATCTCGGGATCGCCATCATTTCCGAAGTCATCGCGACATCGGCTCTGAAGGCGTCGGCTTCGTTTACGCGGCTGGGGCCGAGTCTCCTCGTGCTGACCGGCTACAGTTCGGCGTTTTACTTTATGTCGCCATGTCTGGAAAAAATCAGCATCGGCGTGGCGTACGCGATCTGGTCGGGAATCGGCACCGCGCTGATCGCTCTGGTTGGTGTGCTCCTGTACAAGCAAGTGCTCGACTTGCCGGCTGTGATCGGCTTGGGATTGATCATCGCGGGAGTGCTGGTGCTGAATCTGTTTTCAAAAACGGTGGCTCACTGATGTCGTTGCCATTGCTGCTGGATTTGTCCCGAGATGAACTCGCTCGCTGGTGCGAAGCGGCGGGCGAGGGTGCGTACCGCGCGGATCAGATTCGGAAATGGATTTTCGGCAAACGAGTCAACGACTTCGCGGCGATGACCGATCTGCCGGCGAAACTGCGGGAGCGGCTGGCCGAGAGCTTCACGTTGTTCGCCGCGGAGGTCGTGGCTCATCAAGTCGCGACGGACCGCACCGAGAAGTTGCTGCTCGCCTTTCCCGATGGCAGCGATGTCGAATGCGTGCTCATGCGCGAGGACGATCGGCGGACGATCTGCATCAGCACGCAAGTCGGCTGCGGCATGGGATGCGTCTTTTGCGCGAGCGGGCTGCTCGGGTTGAAGCGAAACCTGTCCACCGGCGAAATCCTCGAGCAGGTGCTGCGGCTCGACCGGCTGCTCCCGCTGGAAGAACGCATCACCAACGTCGTGGTGATGGGGATGGGTGAACCACTGGCCAACCTGCCGAACGTGCTTCCCGCGCTCGAATCGCTGAACGAGAAAGGCGGCATGGGTCTGGGCGCGCGGCGGATCACGATCTCGACCGTCGGCCTGCCGGACAGAATTCGCGAACTGGCTCGAACCGGCAAGCAATTCAACCTGGCGGTGTCGCTGCACGCCCCCAATCCCGAACTGCGAAACGAACTCGTCCCGGTGAACGAACAGATCGGCCTCGATGCGGTCATGGCCGCGGCCGACGAGTATTTCGACGTGACCGGCCGCCGCGTGAGCTACGAGTACGTTTTGCTTCGCGATCGAAACGACCTGCCGGACCACGCCCACCAACTCGCCCGCCTGCTGCGCGGTCGCAACGCGCACGTGAACCTGATTCCCATGAACACCGTCGCCGAGTTGCCGTTCCACGACCCGTCGAACGACCGCGTCCACGACTTCGTCGCCATCCTCGAACAAGCGGGGATCGTCGCCACCGTCCGCAAGCGCAAGGGTGCCGACATCGACGCCGCCTGCGGTCAGTTGCGGCTGCGAAGGCAACAGGTGCGGCGCGAGGCCGACGTTGTCCACGACATTCGTCTCGCCGAACCGGTTGGACCGGCGTGATTGAACCGCGTGTCAGTATCCGACCGCACAGCCATCTTTCCGGTTGTCGCTGCCGCCGTGCAGGGAGCCGTGCGCGTGGTCGATCAGGATCGCCTGGTAACCGCCGAACAGGCCGGAGCCGCGGACGAAGCGGTGGCCTTTCGCTTGCAGAGCCGGGATCACGTCGGCGGGCATCCACGGTTCGACGGCCACCGTGCCGCCGTGCGGTTCCAGCGGAAGACCGGTTGGCGTCTGCGAACCGAAATGCTGCACGCGGGCCGCTTCGCCCGCCTGCTGCACGTTCATGCCAAAGTCGATCATGTTGATCAGCACCTGCACGTGACCTTGCGGCTGCATGTCGCCTCCCATCACGCCGAACGACAACCACGGCCGGCCGTCTTTCGTGACGAAGCCGGGAATGATCGTGTGGAATGGCCGCTTGTGCGGTTCGAGGCGGTTCAAATGTTGATCGTCGAGGGCGAACAAGTTGCCTCGGTTTTGAAGGGCGAAGCCGACGTCTCCGGGCACGACCTGCGAGCCGAAGCCGTGGAAGATCGACTGGATCAGCGAGCAGCAATTCCGGTCGCGATCGACGACGGTCAGGTAGATCGTATCCCCCTGGCTCAGCTTCGGGTCGCCCGGCGGCACGTCGGTCGCGGCCTTGCTGGGGTCAATCCGCTTCCGCTGCCGAGCCGCGTACTCTTTGGAAATCAGCTCGCGAATCGGCATCTTGGCGAAATCCATGTCCGAGTAAAACTTGGCTCGGTCGGCGAACGCGAGTTTTTTCGCTTCGACCAGCAGGTGGATGTACTCGGGGCTGCCGTGGCCGAACGATTTCAGATCGTAGCCTTCGAGGATGTTCAACATTTGCAAAGCCGCGATCCCCTGACCGTTCGGCGGCAGTTCCCACACATCAAAGCCGCGGTAATTCGACGACACCGGTTCGATCCAATCGGAGCGATGTTCGGCGAAGTCCCGCATCGAAAAGTAACCGCCGTTGGCTTCGCTGAAGGCGACGATCTGCTTGGCGATCTCGCGACGATAAAACGCGGCAGGTCCGTGCTCGGCGATCTCGCGGAGGCTTCGCGCGAGATTCGGGTTGCGGAAGAATTCGCCCACCTCGGGAGCACGACCGCCAGGGAGATACGTCTTCGCCGAATCGGGCCACTGTTTCAGTCGCGTCTCGGAAGCCGCCCAGCTTCGCCCGATGATCTCGCTGACCGGGAAACCTTCGCCGGCGTACTTGATCGCGGGAGCCAGCAGGTCGGCGAGCGATCGCGATCCAAACTTGCGACGGAGTTCGTCCCAACCGTCCACGCAGCCGGGGACCGACCACGACAGGGGGCCAAACAGCGGAATCTCCGTCAGCGATTTTTGTTTGAACACGTCGCGGTTGAGGTTGTACGGGCTGCGGCCGCTCGCGTTCAGACCGTACAGCTTGTTCGTTTTGGCGTCCCAGTAGATCACGAACAGGTCGCCACCGATCCCGCAACTCATCGGTTCGGTGACGCCGATCACGGCGTTGGCGGCAATGGCCGCGTCGGCCGCGTTGCCTCCGGCTTTGAGCACGTCCAACCCGGCTTGTGCCGCCAGTGGTTGACTGGTCGCGACGATTCCGTGCTGAGCAATCACGACCGACCGTGTCGGCTTCGCAGCCTCGGCGGCGGAAACGAGCGGAAGTTGAGGCATTGGGATTCCTCCCGTGGCGGCGATCGCGAGCAGCATCGCCGGGACAAGCAGAACCAATCGTCTTCGGTGCGGCATGGTGAGAGTCTCCGCGGAGTGATCCGATTCAGACGTCGAGGCGTGATGATCGCGGGTGGGGAAGTGGGTGTCCACCGTCCAACGCAACCCTCGGCACAAAACCACACAGGCGAGCCGCGGGCCGTCAGGCCGCGGGTTGGAAAGGTGATCCGCGGCCTGACGGCCAGAGGCTTGCCATAACAATTCGTAATAAGGGGCAGGTTCTGCCGCTTCTTCGCCCACACAACCGTCATAGTTTGCCAAATCGATTCAAGCAGAAAAGTTTCGGCGACCGATAAGGATGACGAGTGGATCGATCAGGTGCCCCGATTCGGACTTGGTTTTCAAGGAGATCGTCGATGCGTAAGCAGATTTGGATTCTGACAGTCGCGGGGGGCATTGGTCTGGCGTGGGTGGCGGCGGCGGCGGACAAAACCGAGAAGGCCGCATCCGCATCGAAGCCACCGGCCAGACGCGGGACGATCCATTTTTTCTCGCGTGATGGCAAGGATAGCCTGAGCGCGACGGCGGCTTCGGAATCGAAGCAGTCCAACGATGGACATGACGAAGCCACAGCCGCTGCACCGCAGCCGTCATCGCGGTCGAAGGTCAGGACGCTGGCCGCACAGCCGGGCGACCGCACGGAATCGGCGGCCGCATCGGGCAAGATCAAGAACTATTCGAAAGAACTCTTCGGCGACGATCCGCTGCCTCCGGCGGGATCGCTGGCCGACAGCAAACGAAAAACACTCGCGCTTCCGGGGAGCGAGATTCAGACCGCGGGCTACGAAGAATTGCCGGCGGCCGGTTCGGAGGATGCATTGCCGTTGAAAGCATCTTCTCGCAAGCTGCCGTCACCGATCATCAACGCGGCTCACGAAGAGTCGGCCGATGAGGCATCGGAACCGAGCATTCAGCCGGTACGGGCGATCGCGCCGGCTCCCGATGAATCGAAGCCCGCGAAGGCACCGGTTGCGAAGCGACAGATTCCGGACCTGCCGTACATTAACGAGTTGGTTCCGTCGGACATTCCGGTGGCACCGCCGCCGCCCGAAGGAAAGATCAAACCGGCTGCGGCGGCCGCTCCGGCTGCGCAGCCCAAAGCGGCGGATTCGACGACGAATTCGAAGCCGGCCGCCGCGACACCGACGTCGGCAAAGACTCTGGCTCCGGCGACGAACGCGAAGACGGTGGTTCCGGTCGCAGCCGCACCGGCCCCGGTCGTCGCGACGACGAACGGTCCGCAGCCCACGGTCTCGCTGCAATGGGTCGCGCGGGGTGATGTGAATGTCGGGCAGGAGTGCAAGTGCGAGCTGATTGTGAAGAACACGAGCGGTGTCGCGGCGAAGGATGTGGTTGTCGAAGCCCACTTCCCGTCCACGGTGCGACTGGTCCACGCCGAACCATTCCCGGCGGAAGCTCAGGAACACCTCGGTTGGAACTTCGCAACCCTCGCGGCCGGTGAATCGAAGTCGATTGAAATTACGATGATCCCCAGCCAGCGCGGCGAACTGGCCACGTCGGCGAACGTGCGGTTCACCGGCAGCGCGGCGACGGTGCTGAAGGTCGAGGAGCCGCAACTGAAAGTGGCGTTGCAGGGACCGCAAGAGGTCACCGTGGGCGAATCGGCGGCGCAGACGGTGACGGTCACGAATCCCGGCACGGGCGTGGCGAACGACGTGGTGATCGAAGCGATTATTCCTGACGGCCTTGAACATGCGAAGGGGAAGAAGGTCTCGATGTCCGTCGGATCACTCAGCCCCGGCGAAACGCGGTCAGTGCGATTGTCGCTGGCGGCGGTCGGCGGTGGGCTGCACAGCCTCGTCGTGCAAGCCCGCGGCGCGGCGAACCTCGAACACGGCGTGATCTCGAAGATCAAGGTCATCGCCCCCAGCCTTGCGTTGGCGGCGACCGGCCCAAGCCTGCGGTACGTGGACCGCAAGGCTGGCTATTCGTTTACGGTGACGAACAACGGTTCGGCCGCGACCAACAACGTCCGCGTCGTCGAATCGCTGCCGGAAGGCTTTGAATTCGTGAACGCCGACAAGGGGGGCAAGTTCGACTGGTCGAACAAGTCGGTGAGCTGGTTCGTGGGCCGCATGGAACCAGGACAGTCGGTGCAGTTGGCTCTCGAAGCGAAGCCGAAGCAACTCGGCAACTTCACCCACAAGGTGAAGGCTTACGCCGAGAATGGCCCGGCCGCCGAATCGCAGGTCGAAACGAAAGTCGATGGCACGGCGGAACTGGTCATGGACATTGTCGATCTGGACGACCCGGTGGAAGTCGGTGTCGAAACGGCTTACGAGATCCGCGTTCGCAACGAGGGATCGAAGGCGGCGGCGAACGTGTCGATCGCGTGCGAGTTGCCGCAGGGCGTGATGCTGGTCGAGGCCCAAGGCCCCACCAGCCACGTGTCGGAAAAGGGTTTGCTGGTGTTCAAGGGGCTGAAGGAATTGGCTCCGCAGCAGACTTCGACGTTCACGGTCCGCGTGAAAGGGAAGTCCGCGGGCCACCTGCGGTTTCAGGCGCGTCTGACGAGTGACGCGTCACCCGAACCCATCGTCGCCGAGGAACTGACGAAGTTCTACCAGGATTGAAATCTTGAATTCGTGCCGTCGTGGCTTCCAGCTGGGCGGCAAACAGGGAACGGCGTGCTTTGCAACCCGGTGGCGATGAACCATCGGATTGCTGCCGTCGGTGATCGGGATTGCGGCAGCACCCGAATCGTTGGCCGATCGCTTTGCAATTCCAACCGCACTTGCCGGCGACTGGGTTGACGGTTGCGGAACCACTCCGGTAGCATCTTCAAGCAAATTGACAGTTGCCCCCCCAACATCTCCGATTCGAATTCAAAACGATGACCCGCGGCAAATTGCCTCCCCTCCGAAACCTCGACACCGTGCGATACGGACAGAGGTCGCGTTGGCTGGCGTGCCTGCTGGCACTGTTGGTGGTGGCGTTCGGTCGTCCGGGGTTGGACATCGCGCCCAGTTTCGTTTCAGAACGCGACGTCGATCCGGTCGAGCAGGAGGAATCGGAGTCCGAGGAAGAGTTGGCGATTCACTGCCGAAACGTGTTTCGCCGCCGAGCCCAGGAACAGAAATGCTTCGCCGCCCTGGGACAGATGATCCCGTGGAACGTGTGCGAGGCAACCGGCGCGGTGTCCGACCCGGCCGGCCCGCCGTCGCCACACGATTTCGATCTTCGCAACGGCCTGGGTGCCGTGCTGCGCTGCTAGCCCGACGAACTCCGCTCTGAGTACGTTCCTTCCGCGGCTGCCTTTTGATCGCCATGCGTCCCGGACTTGCTCCGGTTCGCACGCCCGTCGTTCAACGACATTGGCATCCCGGTTCAGCGGTCGATCTCGCGTTTTCTTTCCGGCGGCAGAAAGGGAATCGTCATGCAGAAGTTGGTTAAAGGCATCCATCACTTTCAGGAAAACGTGTTCCGCTCGCAGCGGGAGATGTTCGAACGGCTGGCTCAGGAACAGAAGCCGCACGTGCTGTTCATCACCTGTTCGGACTCGCGCATCAATCCGAATCTGATCACGCAGACGGACCCCGGCGAATTGTTCATCCTGAGGAACGCGGGGAACATCGTGCCGCCGTACGGCGCGGTCCACGGTGGCGAGGCGGCCACGATCGAATTCGCGCTGGTCGGTCTGGGGGTGGAAGACATCATCGTCTGCGGGCACTCGCATTGCGGTGCGATGAAGGGCCTGCTGAAGCCGCGCTCCCTCAAGGACATGCCGGCCACGGCCGCCTGGCTGTCGCACGCGGAAGCGACGCGACGCATCATGCGCGAGAAATACGGCGGCCGCAAAGGCGCGGCCCAATTGACGACGACCGTTGAAGAAAACGTGCTCGTACAGCTCGAAAACCTGCGCACGCATCCCGCCGTCGCGGCGGGGTTGGCGCGCGGCAAACTGAAACTGCACGGCTGGGTGTACAAGATCGAAACGGGCGAGGTCTTCGCGTACGACCCGGATCGCGGCCAGTACGTCTCGCTGGCCGGTGAACTGCCGGAACCCGTGACCTCTCCCGTGCGGCTCCGAGCGACACAGGACATTTGAACGAGAGTGGTCACTTCAAAATCAATTTGATCCAAGGATGTCCCGTGATGTCGACTTCAACCGTTTCTTCGAGAAACACATTGGCGCGCGACCTGATCTCCGGTCTGGTTGTGTTTCTGGTGGCGGTGCCGCTTTGTCTTGGCATCGCGTTGGCGTCGAATGCACCGCTGTTTTCAGGCTTGTTGGCCGGGATCGTCGGCGGCATCGTGGTGGGCATTCTGAGCCAGTCACACAGCAGCGTGAGTGGGCCAGCCGCCGGTCTGACGGCAATCGTGGTGGCGCAGTTAGCGCACCTGGGATCGTTCCAGGCGTTCCTGCTCGCGGTGGTGGTTGCGGGTCTGATTCAGATTGCTCTCGGCGTCGCGCGAGCCGGGTTCATCGCCGCATTTTTCCCGTCGAGCGTGATCAAGGGACTGCTCGCGGCCATCGGCGTGATCATCATCCTGAAACAGATTCCGCACGCGCTGGGACACGACACCGACCCCGAAGGGGAGATGTCGTTTTCTCAACCCGATCAGGAGAACACGCTCAGCGAGATTGCGGCCATGCTGAACGATCTGCATCCTGGCGCGGCCGTGATCGGCTTGTTCTCCATCGCCCTGCTGGTGTTTTGGGACCGTTGCAAGCCGTTGAAAAAGTCCATCGTGCCCGCACCGTTGGTGGTGGTCCTCCTCGGCGTGGGAATCGGGAGAGTCTTTCAGCAACTCGGCGGACGTTGGGTGATCGAGGCCAGCCATCTGGTGCAGGTGCCGGTCGCGGACAGTTTGACCTCGTTCAGCAACTTCCTTCAGCGACCGGATTTTTCTCAATGGAACAACCCGGCCATCTACATCGCCGGGATCACCATCGCCATCGTGGCGTCGCTCGAAACGCTGCTTAATCTGGAGGCTGTTGACAAACTGGACCCGATGCAGCGTAACTCGCCTCCGAGTCGGGAACTGCTGGCTCAGGGGATCGGCAACGTTGTGTGCGGCCTGATCGGCGGCATTCCCGTGACATCGGTCATCGTTCGCAGTTCGGTCAACATCAACGCCGGAAGCAAAACAAAACTGTCCGCCATCTTCCACGGCGTGCTGTTGCTGGTCTGCGTCATGTTTCTGCCGGTGTATCTGAACATGATTCCCGTCTCGTGTTTGGCGGCCATCCTGCTGGTCACGGGAGTCAAACTGGCCAGCCCGGCACTCGTGAAGCAAATGTGGAGCGAAGGCCGCTACCAGTTCACTCCGTTCGTCGTGACCGTGGTCGCAATCGTGCTGACGGACCTGCTGATCGGCATTTTGATCGGGCTGGCGGTCAGTGTTGCGTTCATCTTGAACAGCAATTTGCGACGGCCGATACATCGCATCGTGGAGAAACACCTGGGAGGCGAGGTGGTGCACATCGAGCTGGCCAATCAGGTCAGCTTCTTTCACAAGGCGGCGCTTGATCGGGCGTTCAATGAGATTCCCCGCGGAGGCCATGTGCTGCTGGATGCCCGCAACACGGTGTACATCGACCCGGACATTCTGAGTTTGATCCGCGAGTTCAAGGACAAGACGTGGCCGGTTCGCGGGGTGCGGGTCAGCGTGCGCGGCTTTCGAGAAAAATACAAATTGCAAGACGAGATTCAGTACGTGGACTATTCGACTCGCGAGTTGCAGGGCAAGCTTACGCCGGGTCAGGTGCTGCAGATTCTGAAGGAAGGGAACGAGCGGTTCCGGACCGGTCAGCGGTTGACTCGCGATTTCGGGCGGCAACTCCACGCCACCTCGCGCGGGCAGCATCCACTGGCCGTCGTTTTGAGTTGCATCGACTCGCGATCGCCCGCGGAATTGGTGTTCGATCTGGGGCTGGGGGACATCTTCAGCGTCCGCATCGCCGGTAACATCACGAGCGAAAAGGTGCTCGGCAGCATGGAGTACGGCTGCGCCGTCGCGGGAGCAAGGTTGATTCTGGTCATGGGACACACGCTCTGCGGCGCGGTGACCGCAGCCGTGGATCTCGCGTGTTCCACCGTCAACGCCGAACAAGCCACCGGATGCCAGCATCTGGAATCGATCGTCCGCGATATCCAGCAATCGCTCGACATGGATCAATGCCGGCGCTTCGAACATGCCTCGCCGCACGAGAAGGAAGCCTTCGTGAACACGATCACGCGGCGCAACGTGGCACGGACTGTCCAAACGATACTCGCTCAGAGCCGGACGATACGCGAGTTGGTTGATACCGGTCGGATTGCCGTCGTGGGAGCGATGTACGACATCGTCAGTGGCAAGATCGATTTTCTGGCGGACGAGGACTCGTCGCCTGACGGTCGATTGCTCCACGACCATGTCGTGCAAGTCAGCTAGCGGTTCGTGGAAATTTGGTTTTGAAGCCTGAAGCGCAAGCGAAGGATTGGGTCGCCCGCAGCTTCGCCGAGTTCAAGGTCCTTCGTTCGCGCTTCAGACTTCGATTTCAACGGGCAGAGATTCGCGTCTGTGAGTTGTGCCGAGTCGTGCCTCCGGCTGTTGCTGATCGGACCATCACTTCGGCCCATCCCACTTCGCCGTCCCGATCGCAAAATACAAATTGCTCCACGGCGGTTGCCTGCGTCCCGCGTACCACAGCCGGAAGCTGCCATCAGGCAGTCGCAGCAGCGTGTGGCTGGTCGTGAAGTTCGATTCCCAATCGTGCTTTGGTTCGGGGCGGAAGACCGGATTGTCGGGATGTTTCGTCCACGTCAGCCCGTCACGACTGGTTGCGAAGCCAAGCGCCGTGTGTTTGTCGTCGGCCCAGTAGCAGCCGTAGAGCATGATCCACACGCCGTCCGCTTTGATGACCATCGGATAGACCTGGTCCTTCACCTCCCATTTCTGGTCCATGACGATGCACGGCTTTTCGGTGATCGTCCAGTGAGTTCCATCGGAGCTTTCCGCGTGGTTCGTGTGCCACGGATGCCGGTCGATCCACGTGTACCACATGCGGTACTTGTCGCCGTCCTTGATGACGCACGGAGCGTAGGCGTTCTCCATCACGAGCGTCGGCTTGGCCCAGCTCAGGCCATCGGTGCTGGTGGTCTCGTAGAGATAGTGCTTGTACGTCCCCTTCGGAAAATCGACAGCGGCGAAATACATCCGCAGCTTCCCGTTCTCGCGGCAGACCGAACCATCCGGATTCTTGAGGATCGCCGCCGTCACGACGGAATGAATGTCGTCGCCGAAACTGAAAACCGGCTCCGGCGAATGCCGCTCGAAGTGAACACCGTCCTTGCTGCGAGCCAGCCCCAGCTTGAACAGCCTCTGATCCGACTTCTCCGGCTGCTTGGGATCCTTGGCCACCCCTTTGTACGTCCCCGCATCCACGCACCGCTGCGACCCGGAGTAGTACATCCAAAACTCTTCGCCCATCTGAATGACATGCGGAGCAAAAATATGCTGATCGTCAAACCGTCCCTTCTCCCCCAGCGACAGCGCCGGCGTCTCACGATCCCGCCGCCATTCCTGCGGCTTGAGCCACGGTTGCAACGCGAGATCGGTGTCGTTCTTCTCGTCGGCCATCAGTGCTGCGACCGGAACCAGCGCCAACACGAGGCGAGTTCCAGCTGCGGACGCCAGCCGCCACGCCGATGATCGTTGTCTGATCTTCTTGCGAATCATATTCACTTCACCTCCGATTGCATGCTGGTCCAAGTACCCGCGCCGAGGGCGTAACCGATCAGGCCGGAACCGAGGGCGACGGTGGCGACGCCGGTGAGGCGGATCGGCTCGCCCGGTTGAGGCAGACCGCGGCGCGTGGCGACTTCGCGGTGGTGTTCGATGCCGTCCGCTTTCGTGTAGTTCAGGCAGAGCAGCCCGAACACGAGAAGCACCGCTCCGGCGATGCCGAGCAGCCGGCGAGTGATCGGCTTCATCTTGGGTCTCACGTCGAATGAGTTCGAATGGCGACGAAGTCAGGTCGAAATCAGTTCGCGCACGAGGCCCCGGTCGTCGAGGACGTGCATCGGCCGGCCGTGGTGATCGAGGATCGTGATCGCCGGGTCGATGCCCAGGTGGCGATACAGATTCGCCAGCACGTTGCTCGGCGTGTAGGGTCGCCCTTTCGAGACGCCGCCATGTGAGTCAGTCTCGCCGATCGCCTGACCGACTCGGAACCCGCCACCGGCGACGACGGCAGCACCCGCTTCGGGCCAGTGATCGCGGCCGTCTCCGCGAGAAATCCGCGGTGCCCGACCGAACTCGCCCCACAGCACGACCGCGACATCGTTTTCCAACCCGCGATCGTACAGATCGCTGACGAGGGCTTGAAAACCCTGGTCGAGCTGCGGGAGCTGGTCGCGCATGTCGCGAAAATTCTTCTCGTGCGTGTCCCAGTCGCCGACCTTGCACGTCACGACCGAAACGCCCGCCTCGACCAATCGCCGCGCGTACAAAAAGCTCTCGGAATACTTGCCGTATCGCGCGTGGGTCTCGGGCGATTCGCGAGACAGATCAAACGCCTCGCGCACTCGAGGCGACGCAATCATTTCCATCGCCCGCACGGCAAACGCATCCATCGCCGGCATGGTTCCGGTTTGATCGGTCTCACGATTCACCGTGTCGAACGCGCTCAGAAGCTGTCGCCGATCGCGCAGGCGATCGATCGAGATGCCTTTCGCCAGACTCAGATTCTCCAGCCCTTCCGCCTTGGGCACGAACGGCCGGTGCGCCGGACCCAGGTACGTCGGCCCTTCGTTGTCGTACAGTCCCGGCGGCTTGTACATCAGGCTGACGTACGGCGGCACGACGTCCCCCTCACCCCCGACCCCTCTCCCCGCGAGCGGGGCGAGGGGAGTTCGATTCGCGCGCAGATGACTCACGACGGCACCCAGCACCGGCCGCTTTCCACGATCCGGGAACCCCGTGAGGATGTAGTGCGGCGTGTGATCGCCGAGGTCGTTCGATTTGATCCCGCGCAGGATCGCGAGCCGGTCCGTCATCTGCGCCAGCTTCGGCAGGTACTCGCAAATCTGGATGCCCGGGACGATCGTCGAGATTGGATCGAACTCGCCGCGCACTTCAGCCGGCGCGTTGGGTTTCATGTCGAAACTGTCGATATGCGACGCCCCGCCGCGCAGCCAGATCATGATCACCGACTTGCCGCGACCTCGCCCAGCGTCCGAGCCTGCTTGAGCGCGAAGCCGCAACACGTCGGCCAGCGTCAGCCCTGCGAAACCCAATCCGCCGACCCGTAGCATCTCACGGCGAGTCACCCCGTCGCACAACCTCGTTCCCCGGCCGAGAACGCTCAACATGGCAGCTCCCTTCCTGGCAGACAGAAGTCAACGGATGCTGGTTCTTGGATCGGCGATCAGGATACGCGAGATTTCGTGATTCGCAAAGAGTTCGGGCAACCCGTCGTGGCAGGGTAATCGGTGCCAGAGTGTGAGGGTGACAGTTTATTCTGGTAGCGAAGTCAGGCAGACGCACTCCCTCACCCCCAAACTCTCACACGCTCGCACCCACATCACTTCCCCATGACCGTCGCCTGCGCCGGGATGTTCTTCCATTTTGACTTCGCCGCGAAATCGGAAATGGTAAGCGTCTCCTGCGTCTTGTTGGTCTGCACCACGTAGAACAGATCGGCTTCAATCCCCGGTTCGGCTCGAAAATGACCGTCAGCGGACACGGCGGCGACCTGGCCTTGTTCGGCGATCAGACTCCCGCGCAGCTTGCCGGTCTCGGCGTCCCAGAACCGGACCGTTCGATCTTCGCATCCGGCGGCGATTGTCGTGCCGCCCTGTGTCCACGTTGCCGAAACGACGGGCGCCATGGCTTGCAGGCTTTGTACGGGCTTGTCGCTGGCTCCACTCCAAAGTTGCATCGTGTGGTTGCGCCGACCCGACGCGATCATTGTGCCCGATGGTGACCAGGTGATGCTCGACACCTGTGGCGGGCTGCCGGGGTTTTCGAGATAGCGGATCAACTGGCCGTTCGTCGGGTTCCAGAAATTCAGGCGATCGTCCACGCCGCTCGAACCGAATGTCTTGCCGTCGGGCGACCACCCCAGAGCCTGCACCGGCCACGACACGTTCATCGTCGTGATCGCTTTCCCGCTCGTGGCATTCCACAGCCGAGCCGTCTTGTCCGCACTGCCCGATGCCAGCGTCTTGCCCGTCGGAGCCCACGCCAGATGCGTCACTGGACCGTCGTGTCCTTTGAATTCAAACAGGAGCGCGTCGCTCGGCTTTTTCTCGCTGGCCGATTTGTCCGCCGACTCCGCCGCTGGTTTTCTCTCCGCCTCGGCCGCGTTGCCTTCGGTCTTCGTCGATGCCTTGTCGCTGGCGACTTTTTTTGTTGACGAAGGTTTCTTGTCCGGCGCTTTCCACACGCGGATCGTTTTGTCGGACGATCCCGAGGCCAGTGTCTTGCCGTCGGCCATCCACGCCACCGCGTGAACCGGCGCCGTGTGCCCTTCGAGCGTGGCGATGAGCTGACCCGACGGAATCTCCCACAGCTTCACCGTGTTGTCGTACGAACCGCTGGCCAGCGTCTTGCCGTCCTTCGTCCACGCCACCGCCGACACGGCGGCCTTGTGTCCGTCGAGCTTGGCCAGCCGCTTCCCCGTGTTCGCGTCGTACACGGATGGCGACGCCGTCCACAGATCGCTGACGATCGGTTTCCCCGGCGACCAGACCGGCGGATGGATTCCGCAAGCGTCGAAGTTCTGTTTCACCTTCGCCGATTCCACCTCCCACACCGCCGCCGTCGTGCTGGTGGTCGTGCCGATTCGCTTGCCATCGCGCGACCACGAAACGTAGTTCGTTGCGCTGCCGGCCAGAGTTTTGATCGCCATGCCGCTCGCGGCTTCCCAAAGTTGAACCGCGCCGCCGGACGCCGCGCTCGCCAGCGTCGCTCCGTCTGGTGAATACGCGACCGCGTACGCCGCGCCCGGGATCGTCTGCGCCACGTTGCCCGACTCGAATTCGTACACACGAATCGCGTTGGCTCCGCCGACCGCGATCGTCTTGCCGTCGGGGGACCACGAAAACGAATACGACACGTCGCCCGAGGTGTCGAGCGTTTTGCTCGGCTTGGCTGCGGACAATTCCCAAATCTGGACCGGCGTCGCGCTGCCAACGTACGCGACGGACAACCCGTCGGGCGCCCATCCGAGCGCGGCGACCGGCTGTCCCAACCCGACCGTCTTGATGTGCTCGCCACGCACGGCATCGAACACGATCACGTAACCGCTCTCCGCGCTCGCCAGCGCGAGGCGTTTTCCCTCCGGAGACCACGCGACGATCGTGACGTATCCCTTCTCGCTCCGCAGCGTGCGAAGCAGCATTCCGGTTTTGACGTCCCACAGCCGCGCCGTCGCATCGAATGCTCCGGCCGAAGCCAGCGTGTTGCCGTCCGGCGACCAGGCCAGCCGGTAGATGTAGCTGCCGTGACCGAGGAGGCATTTGTCGAGCTTCCCCGTTTCGACGTCCCACAGCCGGATCGTCCCGTCGATGCCTCCCGTCGCGAGCGTCTTCCCGTCCGGACTGAGTGCGACGTGGAAGATGGCTCCGCGGTGGCGACGGGTCTCCAGCGACCAACTCATCGCCCCGCGAATGGCCGGCGGCCGCGCCACCAGCGCCCGCGCGCTCAGTGGATCGCCCGCCTTGAGCTTGATCGGCTCAGTACGAATCTCGACGGCTTCCTGCGCGCGGCTGGCCGTCCCGACGAAACAGATGATGAGCAGCGCCAGTGGCCAAACTCGCGGAAGCAAATTCATGCTGTGCCTTGAACAATCTGTAGCCGCGGGCCTTGTGCCCGCGATTGACGGTATTGGACGAGCCACGGCCACAAGGGCCGGGACTACACTTCCGAACGATGAAATCAATTCCCCATCACATTGACCTGCGTCGGGACGTTTTTCCATTTGTATTTCGATGCGAACTCCGACAGGCTCACGATGTCCTGCGACTTGTCGGTCTGCACGACGTGGAACAATTCCGATTCGATCACCGGCTCGGATCGGAATTGGCCGTCGATCGACATCGCGACGATATTGTTCTCCTCGCCGATGAAATATCCGCGAAGCTGACCGGTGGCCACGTCGAAAAACCGGGTCGTGCGGTCCTGGCAGCCGACCGCCAGCGTGGACTCGCCAGGGGTCCACGTGACGGTCGTCACCGGAGCGTACGTCGTCAGCGTTTTGATCGGCTTGGCGGAACCGGCGGACTCCCATAGATTGACGGCATGGCTGTGCTGGTAACCGCAGGCGATCACTTTCCCGTCCGGCGAAAACGCGAGCGTCGCAATCGGCGAGTTGTTTTGCTGCTGCTGAACGCCGTACGACACCAGCACGCTGCCATCGCCGGCTTTGTACGCGCGGAGATGATACTCCTTGCCGCTCGCGCACAGGGCCTTGCTGTCGGGAGACCACGCGATCGCCTGCGCCGGCAGAGCCGCGTCAATCGAGGCGTTCATTTTGAACGGGTTGACCGTCCACAGCCGCACGGTTTTGTCCGAGCCTCCCGATCCGAGCAGCTTGCCCGTTTGCGTCCACGCCAGCGACAGCACCGGGCCTTTGTGTCCTTCAAGCTTGCGGATCAGGAGTTCATCGGGCTTGGGCGCGGTGTCCGATGCGGATTTGTTCGCGGACTCAGCCGGTTCGGCCGCGGCGTCCGCCTTGCCTTTGGCTTTGCTGGTCGAAGCGACGGACTTGCTGCTCGACGCCTTGCGTTCGGGCGGTTTCCACAGCCGAATCGTGCTATCGCTCGATCCGCTGGCGAGCGACTTTCCGTCAGGAGCCCACGCCACCGAGTACACCGGTCCCGCGTGACCCGCGAGCACTCCCAGCGATGCCCCCGACGGGATTTCCCACAGCCGGACCGAGTTGTCGGACGAACCGCTCGCGAGCGCCTTGCCGTCCCGTTTCCACGCCACCGACAGGATGTCGCGCGTGTGCCCTTCCAACTGGCAGAGACGCTTGCCGGAATTCCCATCCCACACCGACAGCTTGTTCGAATACATGCCGGTCACGAGCGGCTTGCCGGGCGACCAGATGGGCGCGTGCAATCCGACGGCGTCGAAACTGCGGCGAGCCGCCCCGCTCGCAACGTCCCACACGGCGGCGGTCGCTTGGCTCGCAGTGCCGATGACCGTGCCATCAGCCGACCAGTTCAAACAGCTCACGACGCTCCCCGCGAACGTCTGTACCGGCTTGTCGCTCTTGTCATCCCAAAGTTGCAGTGTGCTGTTGTTCGTGGCGCTCGCCAACCGCTTGCCATCTGGAGACCAAGCCACCGCGTAACCTTGTCCCGGCAGCGTCCGCAGCAGCTTCCGTTCGGCGAAGTCGAACAACCGAACGGTCGCGACGCCGCCGAGCGCGATCGTTTTTCCGTCCGGAGACCACGCGATCGAGTACGCGTTGTCGCCGGCAACTTCGATGATGTCCCCCTTGTTCGTGCCAGAAAGCTCCCAAAGTTGGATGGGGGTCGCGGGTCCAACGTAGGCCACGAACAGACCGTCCGGCGACCACGCCAGGCCGGAGACGCCCGAACCGAGTCCCGCGTTGTGCAGCTTCACGCCGTTCGTCGCATCGTAGACGAACATGAAACCGCTGTCCGCGACCGATAGCGCGAGACGCTTTCCCTCCGGCGACCACGCGACGCGGCCGACATATCCCTTGTCGTTCACGATCGACCGCAGCAGCATTCCGGTTTTGACGTCCCACAGCCGGACTTTCGCTTCCGCCGCCCCGACCGTGGCCAGCGTGCGACCGTCCGGGGACCAAGCCACCTGATAAACGTACCAATTGTGCCCGACGAGCGCCCGCAGCAGCTTGCCCGTCGCGACGTCCCACAACCGCACGGTCCCGTCGAGGCCTCCCGACGCGAACGTCTTCCCGTCGGGACTGATCGCCGCGTGATAGATGGCCCCACGATGCCGCCGCGTCTCCAGCGTCCAGCCCAACGCGCCGCGCACCAGTTCCGGTTTCGTGACGAGCGCCCGCGCACTCAGCGGCGAACCCGGCTTCAAGTTCAGCGGCTCCGGCTTGATCTCGACAGGCTCGATCACCGGCGGAGTTTGACCAAACACCGACCCGCAGACCGCGACGAGCACGATCCACGCCCGAACGCCCACGCCCATCAAGTGCCTGCCTGCCATCGGACGACTCCGATTCAAATGCGAGACACGAATGCCAGAACCTCACCGCCGGCAGCATCACATGCTACCCGCTACCACCGACGCATCCAACCGTCTCGTCATTTCAACTCCCCTCTCCCCTTTGGGGAGAGGGGCCGGGGGTGAGGGGCGCACCGTGCGGAAGTTTGATCTCAATGCCAGTCGAGAGACGTTTGTACCACCCCTCACCCCTCTCCCCAGCGGGGAGAGGGGGACTGGAATTCGACAGGTTGTTGTTCCTCGTTTTCATGGTTGCCCGACCGACGTTGCAGTACATTGAACGCGATGGCAGGTTCACTACCGCTGCGCCAGATCGTCCGACGAGGCAACTTCAAGGAGATGAGGTCTCCGATGCACCGATGCTGCTGGCTGTGGATGGTCATCACCGCGAACGTGCTCACCGGGTCGCTCGCGACAACGGCGGTCGCGGTCGAACCGGTGCCCGACAAGCTGGTCGTGCTCACGTTTGACGACGCCGTCGAATCGCAGTTCACGGTCGTCCGGCCGCTGCTCAAGAAGTTCGGCTTCGGGGCCACGTTTTTCATCACCGAAGGATTCTCGAAGGGTCTCGCCGAGAACTCCCGCGACTACCTGACGTGGGACCAGGTGGCCGAGCTGCATCTCGACGGGTTCGAGATCGGCAACCACACTCGCGACCACCTCGGCGTTTCGACGAAGACGCTGCCGGAGCTGCGCGAACAGGTCGAAGCGATCGCCGAGGCGTGCGTGGCGCATGGCATTCCGCGGCCGATCAGCTTCGCGTACCCCGGCAACGCGATCGTGCCGGACGCTCTGCCGATCCTGAACGAACTGGGGATCAAATTCGCCCGCCGAGGCGGCGCGCCCGAGCATCCGTATGAATGGGGCCGCGGTCAGGCGTTCGCCCCCGGCCGCGACCATCCGCTCCTGATCCCCTCCGCCGGCGACGCGCGGCCGGATTGGACGCTCGACAACTTCAAGCAGGCCGTCGAGCTGGCTCGCGGTGGCCGGATTGCGGTCATCCAGTTCCACGGCGTCCCCGAGCACGAACATCCGTGGGTCCACACGTCGCCCGACCGGTTCGCGGAGTACCTCCAGTTTCTGCACGACGGCGGATACAAAGTCGTCGCGCTCCGCGATCTGGCCCGCTACGTCGCACCCGATCAGGTTCCGCCTGACCCGCTGGACGTGATCGAAGAACGAAAGGCCGCGCGGCGCGAGACGCTGGTCGAGGTGACGGTCACGGACGCCGCGACCGAGAAGCCCGTCGCCTGCCGAGTGACGATTCGCGACGCGGACGGCGGGTTCCACTTTCCGAAGTCGGCCAACATCAAAGGGTCGGCCATTCGCTACGAGAAACGGAGCGGCTTCAACCGCGACTGCGTGGAAATGCACGCCACGCTGTCGGCTCATCCGTTCCGCGTGGAATTGCTGCCGGGTCGGTACACGATCACCGTCGAACGAGGCAAAGAATTCTTCCCCGAATCGCGCACGATCGACATCGCCGAGCGACGGACGACTCGCCGTGATACAGAAGCACCGAAGTCCGCAACAAAGCCTCAATCAAAGTCCCCTCTCCCCTTGGGAGAGGGTCAGGGTGAGGGAGTCGTGCGATCCACTCGCCCTCACCCCAGCCCTCTCCCGGAGGGAGAGGGGGCGAGTCTGCAAGCTCGCCTCTCACACGGTACGACTGAAAGTTCTGCGGCCGATGACGCCGAGCGCGGCAAGCCGACGCCTCCGGTCAGGTTGACGATTCCACTGCGGCGCTGGATCGACATGGCGTCGCGCGGCTGGTGGTCGGGCGATGCCCACAACCACCGCCAGCCGGCCGACCTCCCGAACGTGATGCTGGCCGAAGATGTCAACGTCGGCCTGCCAATGGTGCAGTGGACGACCGAATCGACGGTGCCGCCGAGCGTCAGCACCAAGAACTTCCGCGGCGATTTCGGTCGCGACCCGATCGAGATCGACGATACGCACGTCTGGTACCCGCGCAACACGGAGTACGAAATCTTCCGCACTGCAGACAAACAGCACACGCTCGGCGCCGTGCTGATCGTCAACCATCGCGAACCGTTCGACCTGCCAACCTTCCCTCTGAAAGCCATCGCCGAGCGAGCCCGCTCCGAAGCGGCGTTGATTGATTTGGAGAAACACAATTGGCCGTGGTCGATCGCCGTGGTTCCGCTGCTGAACGTCGATCTGTACGAACTCGCGAACAACCATCACTGGCAGACGCAGTACGGAATCAGAGGCTGGGCCGAGCCCGCCGCGCCGTGGATGGATGTGCGCGGTTCAGGCACCGATACGGAACTCGACTGGACGATGTACGGATTCCAAACGTACTACGCCCTGCTGAACTGCGGCTTCCGGCTGCGTCCCACCGCCGGCACGGCCAACGGCGTGCATCCCGTTCCGCTCGGGTTCAGCCGCGTGTACGTGCAACTCGACGAACCATTCACCTACGACGCCTGGACGCGCGGCCTCGGCGCTGGTCGAAGCTTCGTCACCAACGGCCCAGTGCTGCTGGTGCAGATCGACGGCCAGTGGCCGGGCCACACGTTTTCTCCGCCCCTCTCCCCTTTGGGGAGAGGGGCCGGGGGTGAGGGGCCGCTGAGAGTTATTCGCCTCACCGGCCAGGTCGTCAGCGAACGCCCGCTCCGCTCGATCGAGTGCGTCGCGAACGGCCGCACGATCGCCACGATCATTCCGCAGAACGAAAAAACCGCCGACGGGGCCAACCTCACGCGGCTGGACACGGTCGTCGAAATCCCGATCGCCGCCAGTTCGTGGATCGCCGTGCGCTGCTGGGAAGACCGCCCGGCCGGACGATTCCGGTTCGCCCACACCGCGCCGTGGCATTTCCCCGTCGAAGGCAAACCAAATCGCCCGCGTCGTCAGGAAATCGACTGGCTCATCTCGCGCGTGCGAAACGAAATCGAACGGAGCCAACGCCTGCTTCCGCCCGCGGGATTGGACGAGTATCGAAAGTCGCTCGCGATCTACGAAGAAATTGCCAAACGTGCCGAGTGACATGCACACGACTCAACCCCAAACCGCGAACACCGGACCGATCACGGCTCACGAGTGGGCACGACTCACTGGCTGGGTGGCATGTACGTTGGTCACTGTGGCAATGCTGTCCATCGTGGCCGCGCGGATACCCGAGAGCGCACGGCTGCTGGTCTGGTTTGCGGTGATGTTCGGCCTTGCCGCTGGTTGGGTTTCGGCGCGTCTGGTCGAGCTGTGCCGCATGCCGTTTCCATGCACGATCGGGATTCTTTCCGCGTTCCTGATCCTCGGTGGAGAAATCGCGAATTCGTTCCTCGCTCACCGACGGCAAGTGCCCGAGTTGGAGCGGATCATCGCGAATCAACTCCGAGAGCAGGACCCGTTGGCCGCCATTGAACAGCAGTTTTTGGAGGAACCGGTCGCGGATGAGGCACCGGAAGCCCAAGCCGCTCGTCAGCAATTGCGGATCGCTCGCGAACGCAGTGACCGCGCACGTCGGGAAAAACTGGAGCCTCTCGTGCAACGATTGACTTGGCACGGTTACTTGCAGCATCGCGTATCGGAGGTCGGGGCGTGGCCATCGCCGTGGCCGGAAGCGCTCTGGAGTGCTGAACTCCTCGTCGGCAGCGTGGCCGGCGCGTGGCTGGCTTCCCGTGCGGCTCGCCGTCCGTTCTGCCGTGTGTGTTCGACGTGGCTGGAACCGACGCGATCCGTGATCTTGACCGACGATGCCGCGCGCCGCGCCGTCGATCTGCTCGGTGCGACGACGCCAGAACCGCTGAGCAACGACTCACGCCTGCATCTTCACCTGCTGACGTGCCGCTGCGCGGAACCGGCGACAATCGTGGCGTGCGATCTCGAACAGCACGGTCGCCGGCGGCCGTTGCGACTCGCCGCCCAACCTGCATCAGCTCAGCTTCGAGAACTGCTGAGCCTGATGACTTCACCAGAAATGCCCCATGCTTGACATCTTGAACAGGGCTGGACTTGAATGGAAAGCGGCGCGGCAGTGATGCCCCCACAAAGGAATTGAACAGAAGGTAACGAAGTGAACGAAGATGTAAGACATCGACGGCAAGTTCGGGCTTCGGTTACATCATGTCGTGGTCGCGTTCTGAAAGGACTTTGGATTCGACCGGCGGTGGTCGACCCCGAGGTCGTGTCATTTTGACGATCTTCGTTTGGTCGTGGTACATTTTAATCACGAGGCGAAGGGGTCGGGAGTCTTTTTCAGGTCGGCGAGGAGGTGGCTGACGAGTTCTAGCGGTGCGTGCCGACCTGAAAAAGACTCCCGACCTCATTGATAACCGGTGTGGACACTCAAACTGTATCACTACCCTTCGTTTCCTTTGTTCCCTTTTGTTCAAATCCATCCGCCGGACACGGTATGACAATTCTCGGCATCGGCACGGACATCATCGAAGTGGTGCGGATCGGTCAGATGATCGAGCGGCATCAGGAGGTGTTTCTGCACCGCGTGTTCACCGAGGGGGAAATCAAGCACTGCAGCCGGCATCGCGAGTTCACGCAAAACTACGCGGGACGCTGGGCGGCGAAGGAAGCGGTGATGAAAACGCTCGGCACCGGCTGGGCCAAGGGGGTGAGCTTCCGCGACATCGAGGTCTGCACGCTGCGGAGCGGACAGCCGACGATCATGCTTCACGGCGGCGCGAAGGAGACGGCTCAGCGGATGGGGATCACGGACATCCTGATTTCGATCTCGCATTGCCGAACCTACGCCACGGCGACTGCGATCGCGGTGCGGGATTGACTCGGAATCGGCTTTGATTCGCGATCCAGGAGGGCGAAACTCCTGCTGAGCCGTGTTGCCGGAGCGGCTCGGCAGGAACCTCGCACTCCCAATTCTCACATAGATGAAGGAAGCCACAATGCCTCGAATCGTAATCGGAGTCATGTTGATTCTTGCGTCTTCCGCCGTCGCGTCAGCGCAGGAGCTTCCGCAGGACGCCCTGATCGGCCACTGGCGGCTGAGCGCGGACGCACGCGACTCGTCACCCAATCGCCTCGATGGTACGAACCACGGCGTCGAATTCATTGTGAAGGGGCCGGAGGGGTTGGCAGGCGGAGCGGCGAAGTTCGATGGTCGCCGCGGATTCGTTGAAATCCCCGCGGCCGAACCGCTGAAGTTGGGGAAGGGTGACTTCTCGGTCTCGCTCTGCCTGCACACGGCGGCCATGCTCGACGACGCGCCGGGTGACCTTGTCAGCCAGTACGACTCAGCGCGGCGGCGCGGGTTCAGTCTGGCGATCAAACATCCGACCGGAGTCACCACGAATCAGGCGGCATCGCGGCAACTGCATTTTGGGATCGACGACGGCCGCATCGAACCGAACTGGACTGACCACGGGCGGCCTGGTCAGGCGGTGTACATCATGTCGCTGGCCGTGCATGGCAGGCAGCTTTACGCGGGGACGTGCGAACCGGGTCGCGAGCAGTCCGGCCACGTGTTTCGATTCGACGGCGGGACGAAGTGGATTGACTGCGGAAGCCCGGACGCGTGCAACGCGGTTTCGTCGCTGGCCGTGCATCTCGGCGAACTGTACGCGGGCGTGTCGAAATATCGGCTGGCTGGTTCGGCGCAGGCCGAGTCCGAGAACACGCGGCCCGGCGGCAAGGTGTTTCGATATGCAGGCGGGTCGAAGTGGGAGGCCTGCGGGCAACTGCCCGATACCGAAGCGATCGGCGGCCTCGTCGAATTTCGCGGGCGGCTGTACGCGACGTCGTTGTACAAGCCCGCCGGATTCTTCGTGTACGGCGGCGATCGCACTTGGAAATCGTTGCCGACTCCGGGCGGAAAACGCACGGAATCGCTGGCCGTATTCAACGGAAACATTTTCGCCGGCAGTTACGACGGCGGGCACGTCTACCGGTTCGACGGCGAAACCTGGACCGACTGCGGGCAACTCGGCGATAACACGCAGACGTACTCGTTCGCGATCCACGAGGGGCGGTTGTTCGTCGGCACCTGGCCCAGCGGCCGCGTGTATCGGTTCGCGAAAGACAACGAGTGGGAAGACGTCGGGCGGCTGGGCGAGGAACTCGAAGTGATGGGGATGATGGTGCACAACGGCAAGCTGTTCGCCGGCACCTTGCCGCTCGCGTCGGTGTACCGGTTCGACGGCCTCGACCGCTGGACTCACATCGGGCGACTCGACCTGACGGCCGACGTGAAGTACCGCCGAGCATGGACGATGGCCGAGTTCCAAGGCCGGCTGTTCTGCGGCACGCTGCCATCCGGTCACGTGCTGTCGATCGAGGCCGGGAGAAACGTGACGTGGGACGATGAACTTCCGCCGGGGTGGCGACACGTCGCCGCCGTACGATCGGCCGGCAAGCTGGAACTATTCGTCGACGGTCGCCTCGTCGGATCATCTGCCGCGTTCGAACGGGCGGACTACGACCTGACGAACGACCAGCCGCTGCGGATCGGCTTCGGTCCGGGGGACTATTTCAACGGCCATCTCCGCGACGTCCGCCTCTACCGCCGAGCCCTCACCCGCGACGAGATCGCTCGCCTCGCGCGACCGATCGCGCCGTGATCGTAACGGGAGGGCGAGGCTCCTGCCGAGCCGGACTTGGGTGACGACTCACGGATGAAGTCTCGGGAACGTTCGCCCCTTACCCCCGGCCCCTCTCCCCCTGCGGGGGCGAGGGGGGAGGTTTCGTCAACAAGTCGTGATGCAAGCGCCCGACATGCCACATGAAATTTGGGCCGTATCCGGCGTCGCGGCCCCAGGGATTTTTGGCGGCTTCGCGCAAGTGTTTGATCGCCGGTTCGCGGCGATTCTCGACGGCATCCAGTAGGCCGACGTAAAGCTGAGCGTAGAACAGCCGCTTGTCGTTTTCTCCAGCGGGAAGTTTTGCCAGCAGGATTCGGGCGAGGACTTCGTCGCCGGTCAGCTTCCCGGCGAACATGGCGTAGACATCCGGGAACGGTTCGCGGTCGTCCTTTTTGTATTTCAGCAGGCCCTCACGAGCTGTCTTCAGATCGTGCGCCTTCGTCTGCGACAGGAACCTCCAGATGCCGTTTTCACGGTCCACGTCGTCGAACGTCGAATACAAGTCCCACTGGCCGATCGCGTCCTTGTAGCGCGCCGTGTAGAAGTACGCGATCCCGCGCCGCCAGTGCGACGCGGCCATGCCTGGCCGCAGCTCGACCATTGTTTCGTAATCCTTCACGGCGTCCGCAAACCGGCCGCGGAAGAAAAGTTGGTCGCCGCGACGCGAGTACAGCTCGACCGTCTTTGGCGAGCGTTCGATCTCCTGATTCGAATTGCCGATCGCGTCGTCCAGCCGCGCGTGCAGCTTCTGCCTCCCGGCGTCCGACAGCACGTCGTCAATTCCTTCCAGCAGAGGATCAGCCGCGGACGCAAATCCCAAATCCAAAGAACCAAGAACCAAACAAATCCAAAACCTGAGAATCAAAGCTCCAAGCCGCTGGGATGAGGGGCTGCTGCGGAGTCGCTCTCGAGTTTTGGACATTTGGCGTCTTGTGCTTCGTACTTGTTTGGTTCTTGAGATTTGGTCCTTGGGATTTCGTTCCGAACCGTACTCGCCATCAAACCCGGACATCGCGGTAAAAGGCGTTCGGTTTCGGCTCGACCAGCGAGATGGTACAGTGTTTCCGCGCTCGCCGCATCCGATGAGGAGGCATTTCGAATCGAGAGTCGCATCATGAACGTGACCGAACTTCGACAGCTCGCGATTGACAGTCAGCTTTTGCCGGCGGATCAGGCGGACGAGCGAGCGCGGCAGTGGACTGCGCGGGGCGGCACTACGGCAAACGGGGAGGGATTCCTCGACTGGCTGGTCGCCGATCGCGTGCTCACGGGTTTTCAGGCCGCCGCGTTGCGTGCCGACGTGGCGGGGCCGCACCGGCTCGGCCCGTATCGCGTCTTCGAGCGGCTGACAGCGGGTCGGTTGGGGGACGCTTATCGCGGCATCCATGAAGAATTCCAACAGGCCGTCAGCCTGAAGGTGTTTCCCGCCGCGCTCAACCAGAATCCGGAACACGTCGCGCGGCTGGGGCGCGAAGCCCGCGTGTCGATGGACGTGGACCATCTGCACGTTGTGCGCACCTACCATGTCGGCCGCGCGGGAGAAATCACGTTCATCGCGTTCGAGGAATTGCAGGGTGAAACCCTGGCGGACCGTCTGGGCCGCGTGGGCAGGCTGCCGTACTTCGAAGCGTGCCAGCTTCTGCATCAGGTGGCGGAGGGGCTCGCCTATCTGCACTCGAAGGAGATCATTTACCGCGACATCTGTCCGATGAATCTGTGGGTGACCGCGCACGGCTTCGTCAAGATCATGGAATTTGGAGCCGCTCGCGACGCGTTGTCGTTCCTCGATTTGCAGGGCGCGGACGGGGAAGCGGGAGGCCTGACATTGAATCAGGCGGGCGGGATGGTGCTCGGGCACTACGACTACATGGCTCCCGAGCAGGCGCAGGATCCGCACGCGGCCAACGCGCTGTGCGACCTCTACGGTCTCGGCTGCACCCTGTACCACTGCCTGACGGGCCGCGTACCGTTTCCGGACCGGAACCCGGTGCGGCAGATGTTGCGTCACGCCAACGAGGCCGTCGTGCCGCCGTCGCGATCGGTGCCGGAGATTCCGAAGGTCGTCGATGACATCGTGTTGAAATTGCTGGCGAAGAAGCCGCAAGATCGGTTCTCGTCGGCCGATGACGTCGCCGCCGCGCTCGGTCAGATTGCTCCATTGCCGCCGGGTGCCACGCCGGACAACATCCACCAGGGGTTTCTGGATTGGTTGCGGACCGCGGCGGGTGAAACTCCGGATGGCGTCATGGCCGTGGCGGTCAACCCGGAGTTCCAGGAGTTCGCTGACTGGCTGTCCGAGGGTGCCAGAGTGTGAGAGTATGAGGGTATCGGCGAACACTCTCTCCCACACACTCACACCCTCATACACTCACACCATCCCAATCCCCGTTCGACGTACACCGTGACTCCAGCCTGGGATGCCCTGCTGAAATCGTTCCGCGAGACGCGCGAAGAGATCGCGCTGGGTGGCGGGCCGCAGGCGATCGAACGGCAGCACGCGAAGCAACGGCTCACAGCCCGCGAGCGGATCGCCGCGCTCATCGATCCCGGCACGAGACTGTTTGAACTCGGCGGCTGGGCGGCGTGGAACATGTATGCCGACTGGGGCGGAGCGCCGGCCGCGAGCGTGGTGACCGGAATCGCGACCATATCCGGCCGGCAATTCATGGTCATCGCCAACGACGCGACCGTGAAGGCGGGCGCGTTCTTCCCGATGACCGTCAAGAAAGTTCTCCGCGCGCAACGCATCGCGCTCGTCAACCGGTTGCCGCTGATCTACCTCGTCGATTCGGCCGGCGTGTTCCTGCCGCTGCAGGAGGAGATCTTCCCGGACGAAGACGATTTCGGCCGCATCTTCCGCAACAACGCCGTGCTGTCGGCGCTGGGAGTCCCGCAGATCGCGGCCATCATGGGAAACTGCGTCGCAGGCGGCGGCTATCTCCCCGTGCTCTGCGACAAGTTGTTGATGACGGAGGGTTCAGGTCTGTATCTCGCCGGGCCGGCCCTCGTCAAAAGTTCGATCGGGCAGGAGGTCTCGCACGAGGACCTCGGCGGCGCGCAGATGCACGCGGCGATCAGCGGGACGATCGACTTTCGCGAACCCGACGACGCGGCCTGCCTGCGGCGTCTGCGGTCGCTGGCCGCCACGCTCCCCGCCGATCCGCAGCCTTCGGCGACCTCCGTTTTCCGACGGCATCCGCCCGTCGAGCCGCGCCGCCCCGCGACCGATCTGTACGAGATCGTTTCGACCGACCCGCAGCAACGCTACGAGGTTCGCGACGTGCTGGACTGTCTGCTCGATGCGGACAGCTTTCAGGAATACAAGTCCGAATACGGTCAGACGCTCGTGTGCGGCTACGGGCGGCTGGGCGGGTTTGATGTCGGCATCGTGGCCAACCAGCATCACCCGGAGAAGGCCAGCCGGGCCGGATTGCAGTTCGGCGGCGTGATCTATCACGAGAGCGCGGACAAGGCGGCGCGATTCGTCATGGACTGCAACCAGTCGTGGCTGCCGATCGTGTTCCTGCAGGACGTGTACGGCTTCATGGTCGGACGCGATTCGGAACAGGCCGGGATCATCCGAGCCGGCGCGAAGCTCGTCAACGCGATCGCGAACAGTCGCGTCCCCAAACTGACCGTGATCACCGGCGGCAGCTTCGGCGCCGGCAACTACGCTCTGTGCGGGAAGGCGTTCGACCCCAGGTTCATCTTCGCCTGGCCGAACGCGAAGTACGCCGTGATGGGTTCCAACCAGGCCGCGGGGACGCTGCTGGAGATCGAAATCGCCGCCCTCCGCCGCACCGGCCAAACGCCCGACGCCGACGAACTCGATCAACTCCGCCAGCGGATCGTCTCGTCGTACGACCAGCAAACCGACATCCGCCACGCCGCCGCGCGCGGCTGGGTGGACGAAATCGTCGCGCCGGCGGAGACTCGTTCGGCACTGATCGCCGCGCTGACCGTCGCCACCAGACACGCCGACCCCGAACCGTTCCGCACGGGCGTCCTGCAGGTGTGAATTCCCCGCTGCCGCTCCCCTCTCTCCTCTCTCCTCTCTCTCTGCTCCCCGCTCCCCTCTCCCCTTTGGGGAGAGGGGTTGGGGGTGAGGGGTGGTCCAAGCGTCTTTACCCTTCGATAGCCACTTCGTTGTAGTCATCGCCCCCACCGTCCGGTATTCTGTCGGGAATCTCACACAAAGGACCGGTGATTCGGAGGACAACATGCGATCGAGGAGCTGCCTGACGTTCATGGTCATCATCGCTTCCGTCGCGTTCGGCGGATCGCCGCTCGTCCGCGCAGATGACGCACCGGCTTCCAAGCCGGAAGCGAATCCGGCGCAAGCAGCCGCCACGCCCGCAACGCCTCCCGCCGGACACTCGCTTCACGGCGAAACGTTCAACGAAGGCCCGCGGCAACGGGCTGTGTTGATGGGAGGCACGGGAAACATCAACTTCCCGGTCACCAGCCAGGTCGCCGAAGTACAAGCGTTCATCAATCAAGGAGTCGGCCAGTTGCACGGGTTCTGGTACTTCGAGGCCGAGCGGTCGTTCCGCCAGGCGGCGGCCCTCGATCCCGATTGCGCGACGGCGTACTGGGGCGCGGCGATGGCCAACACGAATAATCGCAAGCGAGCCAAGGGCTTCATCGCCGAGGCGGTCAAGCGGAAGGACAAGGTTTCGCGCCACGAGCAAATGTACATCGAGGCACTCGACGCCTACCTCACCGACAAGCCGAACCCCGGAGCCGACGCCGACAAGGAGCGCCGCCGCGCGATCATTCGCGCCTACGACAAGATTTCGCTCCAGTTCCCCGACGACCTCGACGCAAAGGCGTTCATCGTGCTGCAGGCGTGGGACAGCCGCGGCAGCGTGCCGATGGACAGCTACCAGGTCCACGACGCCCTGCTGCAAGACATCTTCGCGGTCAACCCGCTGCACCCGGCGCACCACTACTGCATCCATCTGTGGGACGGCGAGAAGCCCGAACGGGCGTTGAAGTCGTCCGCGATGGGCGGCCCGGCCGCCCCCGCGATCGCTCACATGTGGCACATGCCGGGGCACATCTACGCCAAGCTCCGGCGCTATCACGACGCCGTGTACCAGCAGGAAGCGTCCGCCCGTGTCGATTACGCGCAGATGATGCGCTATCGGATTTTGCCCGACCAGATTCACAACTTCGCGCACAACAACGAATGGCTGATCCGCGACCTGATCTACATCGGCCGGGCGCACGCGGGCCTCGACATGGCCAAAAACATGACCGAACTCCCGCGGCATCCAAAACACAATTCGCTCAAGGGGGGCAGCGCTCGGTACGGGTTCCAACGCCAGCTCGAAGTGCTGAACGCCTTCGAAATGTGGGACGACCTGATCGCGCTCGCGAAATCACCGCACCTCGACCCGGCGGACGAAGCCGACCTGCGAGTCTCCGTCTGGCGATCACTCGGCCGCGCCAACTTCCGAACGGGCCGGACCGCCGACGGGCTGGCAGTGCTCGCGCAGGTTGAGACCCGGCTCAAGGAGATCGAGAAAGAGCGCGATGAGGCCAAAGCCAAGGCGGAGGAAGAAGCCAAGAAACAGAACAAGTCCGAAGCCGACGTCACGAAGGCGCGCGACGAAGCCGGCAACAAATTCAACGGTCGAGTCAATCCACTCAAGGAAGCGCTCGAGGAATTCACCGCGTTCCGCCGCTGGTCCGACGGGGCGCACGATGAAGCGCAGGCCGCGTTCAAGCGGGCCGGCAGCGTCCCCGCACCGATCGAGGCCGATCTGCACTTCTCGGCCGGTCAACCCGAGCACGCGATCGTCCGGCTGCGCGACGAGGTGTCGCGGTCCGACAACCAGACCGCTCCGTTCGCGCAGCTCGTGCTGGCTTTGTGGCGCTCCGGCCAGCACGACGAAGCCCGCTCGACATTCGAGAAACTTCGCAAAATCTCCGAGACCATCGACCTCGACGTCCCCGTGTTCGACAAGTTGACGCCGATCGCGAAGCAATTCGGGTGGCCGGCCGATTGGCGCTTGCCGCTCGAACGACCAGCAGACATCGGCGACTGCCCGCCGCTCGATTCGCTGGGCCCGTTCCGCTGGCAACCGTCCGCGGCTCCCGCGTGGCAACTGGCCGACCATGCCGCGCAGCCGCGCTCGCTGAGCGATTTCCGAGGCCAACCGGTCGTCGTCATTTTTTACCTCGGCTACGGTTGCCTGCACTGCACGGAACAGTTGACGAAGTTCGGAGCCGCGGCGAGCAAGTTCGACGCCGCCGGCATCAAGCTGATCGCGATCAGCACCGACACGCCCGAAGACCTGCGCCGCGCGGTCGCGAGCTACACGAACGGCGAATTCCCGTTCCCACTCGTGTCGGACCACAAGCTCGACGTGTTCAAAGCCTACCGCTGCCATGACGACTTCGAGGCGAAACCCTTGCACGGCACGTTCGTGATCGACCCCGCCGGCCGCACGCGCTGGCAGGACATCAGCTTCGAACCGTTCATGGACCCGGACTTCGTGCTCCGCGAAACGCAGCGCCTGCTGGCGATCGATCCCGGGACTGGGGGCGCATCAGGCGGCTCGTAGGATGGCCGCCCTCGGCCGTCCTTTTGGTTCGTCCGGGTTTTGTCGCAAACGTGGACGGCCGAGGGCGGCCATCCTACGACGATTTTGATCGACGGACCGCTACGCCACGATCGGCTTGACGACTTCGCCAAAGACATCGGTCAGGCGGTAGTCGCGTCCCTGGAACCGGAACGACAGCTTGGTGTGATCGAAGCCCAGCAGGTGCAGGATCGTCGCTTGCAGATCGTGGACATGGACTTTGTCTTTGGCGACCGAGAAGCCGAGTTCATCCGATTCGCCGTGCGAGTAGCCACCCTTCACACCGCCGCCGGCCAGCCACATGCTGTAGCAGTCGGGATAGTGATCGCGGCCGAGCACGCTGCCGCCGGCCGTGCGCCCTTCGCGAAACGGCGTGCGGCCGAACTCGCCGCCGCAGACGATCAGCGTGTCGTGCAGCATGCCGCGCTGCTTGAGGTCCTTGATCAGCGCGGCGACCGGTTTGTCCATCGTCGCGCACTTCCGCGTCAACCCGTCGCGGATGTCTTCGCCCGGTCCCGTGCCGTGAAAATCCCAGCCCCAATCGAAAAGCTGGACGTACCGCACCCCTTGTTCGATCAGCCGCCGGGCCAGAAGGCAGTTATTGGCGAAGCTCGAATCGCCCGGCTTCGCGCCGTACGCTTCGAGCGTGGCCTGCGTTTCCTTGTTGATGTCCATTACTTCGGGGACCGACATCTGCATGCGGAAGGCGAGTTCGTACTGCGCGATGCGCGTGAGCGTTTCCGGATGCCCCAGCTCGCGGGCCTGAATTTCGTTGAGATCGCGGAGCGCGTCCAACGTGTCGCGGCGCAGGTCGCGGGTCATCCCCGCCGGGTCCGACGCGTACAGCACGGGGTCTCCCTTCGATCGGCATTGCACCCCCTGGTAGACCGACGGCAGAAACCCGCTGCCAAACGAATTCTTCCCGCCGTTCGGTTGCACGCCGCTCGAAATCAGCACGACGAAGCCGGGAAGGTTTTCGTTCTCGGTGCCGAGGCCATACGTCACCCACGTCCCCAGCGACGGCCGGCCCGACCGCGCGGAACCGGTGTAGAGGAGCAGTTCCGCCGGGGCATGGTTGAACTGTTCGGTGAACATCGACTTGATGACGCACATTTCGTCCGCGACCGTGTGCAGGTTGGGGATCGCGTCCGAAAGCCACACGCCGCCTTGCCCGTGTTGCGCGAACGTCCGCGGCGTGCCGAGCAGTTTCGGCGTCCCCGACGTGAACGCGAACCGCTTCCCCTTCGTGAACTCCTCGGGGCACGGCTGACCGTCGTGCTTCACGAGCTCTGGCTTGTAGTCGTACAAGTCGAGGTGCGGGGGCGAACCGGTCAGGTGCAGATAGATCACGCGCTTCGCCTTGCCGTCGAAATGCGGCTTCTTCGGCGCGAGCGGGTTCACGACCGACGAATCGGCCCCCGCGTCGTCCGCGATCAGCGACGAAAGGGCCAGCGCCCCCAAGCCGACTTGGCCGGTCTTCAAGAAGTGCCGCCGAGTCTGAAGTTGCAGGTTTTCAAATTGCGGGTGCATACCGTGACCTACCGCTCAATTCGTAGGGTGGTTCGAGGCACGACACCCACTCTACCTTTACTGTTTCGCGGACAAGTGGACCGCTCGATACTCCGTCATGTTGGTTCGGTTACATGACGCCATCGCAAGGATGAGAGAAACCGGCAGCAATCGAATCGAATTGGCTACCTCTCAGCACGAACGCCGGGGATCAGTTATTTCCTATCCGTCGTTTGCTCTTTTTTCGTCGCATCCGGGCGTTTGGGGCCGGTCTTTTTCTCGAGAAGGCTAATTGGGATTCGCGGGCTGCGCCAACCTTGCTCATACTCATCAAATCCACTCAGCGGATCGTCGCGCAGTTCAATTCCAATGACAGAAAAATCGCCTTTATTCTCATACAGCTTCGTCCATTCCTCCGCAGTAAACTCACGATTCATGCCGTATTTTGATTGGATCCTTCCATCCGGAAGATGATCGATCTTTATTACTTCGTGTAAGTAAAACTTGGGATTGCCACTGACAACTAACGCCTTCTTCGAGTAATTGATGAGAATCTCGACTTGCATCGTCAGTGTATATCGGCCATCAAAGTAGACTTCGGTGTTCCACGTGTTGGATTTTTGACCGCTGAACCCGAAATGCGTGATGAAGTGATCGGCGTCACCAAACAACTCTTCCATCTGCACGGCAATTGGCAGTGACTGCTTCGCGGACAAGTGGACTGCTCGATACTCCGTCATGTTGGTGCGATTGCTACACGCCGCGATCGCGAGAATGACAGTTATCGGCAGCACTCGAATTGGCATTAAAGCCTCTCGTCTATGCCACAAATGTCCAGTCAAAAGCGCTTGCTGTCCATAAATCGCTGAAACTGCCCTGATTGATGTCATCGACCTTCGTTCCGTCAATCCAAAGGCGGTGACTTGGGAACTGGCTTCCTTGGAAGCTCAAGTACCCACCGTGACCCGTACCTTGATCGTCGCAGTAAACAGTAGCCCTCACTTCGTGCCAGATATTAACAGACGTTCTGTAGGCTACCCACTGCATTCCGGGTTCAACCAATGGGTTTGGATGACCGAATCCCTGCCACCAAATCTCGAAAGTGCTGGCGTCAAGACGGGCTGCCAATGGTCCATTGATATCAATCGTTCCCTTGATCAGCGGCAATTCATTGCCACCATCCAGAATCGGAAACGCATTCACGTTTCCAATGTTGGCGCCGTCGCAGGTAAACGATGCCTCAATTTGTGAAAACAGGCGGTACGTCTGGTCCATTGCGTCCGTCTGAGGGTTTTGGTTGAACGCTTCAATGGTGCCGACGACAGAGGCCAGTGCATTCAGACGAGCAGTGGCGGTAAACAAATACTCTGCTCCAACGGGGAGCAGGTAGTCCCACGGTGGCGGCAACAACGGGAATGGCAGACCCGGTCTGTCTGGAACGATCACTCCAACCGGATTGACGCCGTTGATGAAGCTCTTCGCCACAAACTTGACAAAGTCGGTAGGGATGACGTCGACATCGGGACCTTCGGCTGGCGACAAGCGCGGTCGTGATGTCTCAAGATTCTCAATACTCTGTGCAGGTGCAAGTTGTTCTCCGACTGGCAGACCGAGGCCAACGAAACTAGCAACACCTCCCATGCCGAGGTTCACCATAGTCGATGCTGTTGGAAACGGATTATTGAGACTCCCCGCCGTCAGGTTGGACATCGGTCCCATAACGCCATCGTCGTGGTTGACTGTACCGGTGACCGTGCCATTCACACGATCGACTTTGGATTCGTCATCGAAAGGGCGGACTTGCCGGCGTGATGGTGCGGCGACCTTCGGTTGTGTGGAAAAATCCTCAAAGGCGTCGAACAGTGCGTTTCCAAACAATGTCGCTCTGATGTCAGTCGATTTATCCAGTGAGAACGTGGAAGCGACATGGTGCGGCGTCGAGCGACTATCTCCAGAAGATTGAGTGTGACCGGAAGAATATGAACCAGCCGATCGATCGTCGCCACGTGATCCATCAACCGAACGAGCGCCGCTATCGTTTGAAAGGTCGTCATCTGAAGGTATGACGCCAACCGTGGACATCAACTCTTGCGAAATCCTTATGCACTTGCCATATGCTCCGATCTGCGGAAGCGCGGCGTCCGATTCCGATTCAGTTTGTGAGTGCTTGGCAACCTCGGCGGGTATCTGACTCGGTGGTTGAGACATCGCTGCGCCAGCAAGCATGGCCCACTGTCCGCTAGTCGTAGAAAGCGATTCCAGTCGTTCCGCCGATGTTGGAAACCCGGCGGCCTTGCGGTGTTTGGGTGGGGCGCACAATCTGTGCTGAATGGATGCAAACCACACCGAAATGCGGATCATAGCCGACGCTGTCTCCGCCACGCCATCATTAACTGTGATGCAAACCACACCGAAATGCGGATCATAGCCGACCTTTCCTCGTGCGGAGGTCACGAAACAAAGCGTCGAGAGTTGACCAGAACGATCAAGAGAACGCCGCACATGCTGTGAAATCCTCCGCCGAAAGTCAACCGACTTCGCGAAAGCCGATTGTGACTTACGATCATCGTTTCATCACTGTTTCGTCGAGGTTGAGCAGCACGTTGCCGACGACGGTCCACGCGGCCAGGTCGGTGACGTTCATTTCCGGCGGCGGCGGACCGAGCGGTTCGGTCGCCAGCCGTTTGGCTTCATCGGCATTTTGGGCGAAGCGGGCCAGCGCCTGGCCGTACAATTTGACGAGGCGAGACAACTCGTCGTCAGTGGGCGGTCGCGACAGGCAGGCTCGGAAGCCGAATCGCACCTTGTCGGCCGATGTCGATCCGCCGTCTTTCACGATCCGCCGAGCCAACGCCTGCGCGGCTTCGATGTAGACCGGGTCGTTCAGCGTCACGAGCGCTTGCAACGGCGTGTTCGTGCGCACGCGGCGGACGGTGCAGACTTCGCGGTTCGGGGCGTCGAACGTGGCCATCGAAGGATACGGGTTCGATCGCCGCCACGTCGTGTACAGACCGCGCCGATACTTGTCGTCCCCCGCGCTCGTTTGCCAGTCGATCCCGCTGCCGAACGCGGCGCTGATGCCGAGCGACGGTTGCGGCGGCTTGACCGGCGGTCCGTACATTTTCGGGCTGAGCAATCCGCCAATGAACAGCGCCTGATCACGAAGCGTTTCGGCCGACAATCGGAATCGCGGCCCGCGAGCCAGCAGGCGGTTGTCCGGATCGCGCTGCTCCAGCTCCGGCGTCACGCGCGACGATTGCCGGTACGCGGCCGAAGTCACCAGCAGTTTGAGGAACGCCTTGATGTCCCACTTCTGGCGCACGATTTCCGTCGCTGACCAGTCGAGCAATTCGGGATGGAACGGCGCTTCCCCCTGCGCCCCGAATTCTTCGCTGCTGGCGACGATGCCGATGCCGAACAGTTGTTCCCAGTACCGGTTCGCCAGCACGCGCGGCGTGAGCGGATTGTTTTCATCAACCAGCCACCGGGCGAGCGTCAACCGGTTGCGAGGCGCATCCGCCGGCAGCGGCGGGAACGCGGCCGGCGTCCCTTCGGTGACTTCCGCTCCTACGTCGAGGAAGTTGCCACGGTACTGAATCTTCGTCACCCGGCGCTTGTCCTGCGGCAGGTCGCGCATGATCGGGACGGTTTCAGGCTTGAGGTCGGCGAGCTGTTTCTGCACGGTCGCGAGTTGCTTGCGAGTCGGTTCGAGTTCGGCGGCAATGCCGAGGAAATGCTGGGTCAGCGCGGCTTGTTGAGCCGGCGATCGATCGGCGGCGGAAAGTTTGAGCGCGTCGAGGATTGCCGCCGGCGTCCGAGCCCATTCTTCGACGCCGGCCGCATCGGTCATGGAAAGCCGGAAGTGACCGAGCGTGTGGTTGGCGAAGTTCGATTGGTGCTCGATCGTGATCGTCAGCGTCGAACCGGCGGGGATTTCGACCGGTCCTTTCGCGATCAGCGTCAGCACGTGCGCCTGACCTAGCTGGCCGCCGATTCCCCAGCCTTTCGTTTTCGGATCCTTGTTGCCGAGCACGTTGGCGGCTTCGAACATCGGCTGCGAGTGGTCGGCCAATGCGGTTTGGAATTCGATGGCTCGCAGTCCGGTCACCGACAGTTCTGTGCTCGGCTTGGGAGGCGCGGCGACCGTTTGCTGCAAGACCGGTTCCCGTTTTTCGTTCAGCACGCTCACGCGAAAGTTCGCCAGCCGGTCGGCGACGCCGGCGTCCGTGCGGTTCCAGACGACGAGGCGGTCGATTTTTTGATCCGACTTGAGATCGACCTCCCACCACGGGTCGTCCGAAGCGGCGGTGTGCGTCGTGGACCTGGCTTCGACGTAGCGGCCGTCCGTGTTGCCGTCGATGGCGAGTTTGGCCGGACCGTCGTAGTCGGTGCTGCTTTGCTTCGCTTCGCCGCGAACGGCAATGTTGTCTGCGCCGCTGAACACCTGCACTTCGGCCAGCGACAGGATTTTTTGTTTGCCGGGAATCTCGATCCGCACGATTCTTCCCGTCAGCGACGAACCGGTCGGCGGCGTGACCGTGGCGGCGACGCGTGTGACCACGAAATTGCCGTTCGCGTGGCCGGGGCCTTTGCCAGGCAAGGCGTCGTCAGGAAGGGCTTCGATCCGGATCGCGCGGATCGTGGCCGCGTCAGCCGAGGCGTCGATCGTGTAGTTGTCGTTCTTCGCCCCGGTCGCCACACGGATCGAGCCATCTTCACCAACCTTCGATTCCACTCCCATCTGCGACTTCACCGCCGTCGGCTTGACGCCGCGCCAGGCGACGCTGGCCGGAAACGCCTGCTCCCATTTCGACTGCGCGGCCTTCAACTCGGAAGTCGGCGTTTTCAAGGTCTGTTCAAGCTTGGCAATCTCGGACTGAAATGACTCGCGCTGGCGTTTTTGATCGTCGGTGTAAATCAACAGCAGCGGCGATTCGTCGTTGCGGTCGGCGTCTTCGGTGTTGTTGAAGAAGGCGAAAAACTGGAAGTATTCCGACTGCGTGATCGGGTCAAACTTGTGGCTGTGGCACTGGGCGCACGCCATCGTCGTCCCCATCCAGACGGCCATCGTCGTGTTGACGCGGTCGACGACCGCCACGTTGCGGAATTCTTCGTCGTTCGTGCCCCCTTCGCTGTTGGTCAGCGTGTTGCGGTGGAACGCGGTCGCAATCAGTTGCTCGTCGGTCGGGTTTGGCAGCAGGTCACCGGCGATTTGTTCGAGCGTGAATTGATCGAACGGCTTGTTCGCATTCAGTGCCCGGATCACGTAGTCACGGAACATCCAGATCTTGCGAGCCGGGTCATCGGCGTAGCCGGCGGAGTCGGCGTAGCGCGCCAGATCGAGCCACACGTGCGCCCAGTATTCGCCGTACGCCGACTTCGCGAGCAACCGGTCCACGAGCTTTTCGTAGGCATTCGCGTCGGTGTCCTTCACGAACGCATCGACCTCGTCGATCGTTGGCGGCAAGCCGGTCAGGTCGAGCGACACGCGGCGGACGAGTGCGTACCGGTCAGCTTCGGGTGACGGTTTCAAACCGTCTCGTTCGAGGCGCGCGAGCAGGAAATGATCGATTTCATTTCGCGGCCAGGCGGTGTCCTTGATCGCAGGCAGCGGCGGACGCACCGGCTTGATGTACGACCAATGCCCGGCGAATTTGCCTCCCTGATTGATCCATTCCTTCAGCAGATCAATCTCCCGCGCCGAGATTTTTTTGCCGGTGGCCTTGGGCGGCATTTTTTCGGTCGGGTCGTCGGAGGTGACGCGGGTGATGAGTTCGCTCTCGTCCGGTTTGCCCGGCACGACGGCGGCGTAACCGCCGAGGTCCACGATCAGCCCGTCCGCCGTATCCAGCCGCAAGCCGTTGGTGCCTCCCTTGCGCTGCGCGGCGTCCGGACCGTGGCATTGGAAGCAGTTGTTCGACAGGATCGGCCGGATGTCGCGGTTGAAATCAACCGGCCGCGCCGCCTGCGCCGCGGCCGGCACGGCGTGGCCCAGCAGCCACGCGACTCCGAAGATGATCGGCAGGGATCGGGAGATCATGATGTTCGTCACCTCCGAAACATATCGTCGTTCGGATTGCCTCGCGAGAGCAGATACGCCAGCAGGTCGAGGACCTCGTCGTCGTTAAGTTGCTCTAGCAGGTCCTTCGGCATCATCGAGGTGGACGAGGGCTGTTGTGCTTCAATGTCGGACTTCTTGATCTCGACGACCTTGGTGGCATTCTCGGGGTCGGTCATGATCGTGATCGACTCCTTCGTCTCGCTGACAAGTTGGCCGGTGATGACCTTCCCCTGCTTGGTTTCGATGATCGACGCCTTGAACTGGTCGGAGATGACTTTGCTGGGATCAACGATCGCTTCGGTCAGGTCCTTCAAGTTGAAGCGGCCGGCGAGTTGGGTGAGGTCGGGGCCGGTGGCGCCGCCGTCGCCGCCGAAGCGGTGGCACACCACGCAACGGCTCGCGGCGAACATCTTCACGCCGTTCTTGTAATCTCGTCCCTTGAGGCGGCCGTCGGCCAGCTTGAGAATGTCGTCGAGCGAGTAATCGCGGCCCGGTCCCTTCGGCTTTGGCAGTTCGGGAGCGACGTACGGTTTGCGAGCGCCGCTGGCTTCGACGGCCAGGCGTTCGGTGTCGGTCAGGTTGGCGAACGCTTCCTTGTCGATGTTGTTGAGGAATTTGGGATAGCTGGCCCCGCCGCTCCAGGTGCGGGCCTTCTCGAACCAGGCGAAGTACGTTTTGCGGTCTGCGAGCGTCCAGCCGGTTTTCAGGTTTCGCAGGTGGAAGGCGTAGTGGTACTGCTGCTGATCGGGCTGGTTGGCGAGCATCGCGGCGATCGTGCCGCCGTAGCCTTTGTTGCGGTTGAGCAGCTCGCCGATTTGTTCCTGCGACGCCACGCGCTCGCGAGCGAGCACCGGCACCAACTTCTTCGCCGCGCCGGGGGACTGGAAGTGAATCATCAGTATCGACAGCTCGCGGTTGACGAAGTCCGACTTCTGCGGGAACAGATCGTCAAACTTCTTGGCGAGCGCGGCACACGTCTCCTTGTCGGGATTGCCGAGCCGGATGAACGCAAGTTGATAGGCGCGCAGCAGGCCGAGTTGATGGAATTCAGTCTGAGTCGTGAAATTGATTTTGCCGAGCGCTTCAAGAATTCGCGGCAGCAAAGCAGGTTCTCCTTGCCTTGCCAAACCCACACAGCCATTGATGATCACAGCAGAACCAGTGGATTTGAGCACATCGTTTTGCCAAGACTCTAAGGGCATGCGTTCCAGTGCGACTCGAGCCGCATACGCAAGATGGCGATCAGGATGGCCCAAGTCGTTAGCGTGGACGCGAAACGTCGGTTTTTTCTCCCCCGGCTCGGCGTGAAAATACCCCTCAATCTTCTGGCGACCTCTCCGATAACCCCCTTTATCCGGGTCGTGCGCATCAACTGACTGCGTGTCCTCCTTGCCGACGTAGGTGACTCGGAATAACTCGGACTGAGCGCCACGGCCACCGATGGTGAAGTACAAGGCTCCGTCCTGGCCGACGGTGCAGTCGGTCAGCGGCAGCGGCGTGCGCGAGACGAACTCTTCCTTCGTCGCTTTGTAGCTGGAGCCGTGCGGCTCGATGTGGATGGCGTACATCGTGCCGAAGGTCCAATCGCAAATGTAAAGGGCCTTCTGGTACTTGGCGGGGAACTTCGTGCCGTAGCCGAACTCGACGCCGACCGGCGAGCCGGGGCCGATGTTGATCAACTCCGGCAGGCTGTCGATGTAGTAGCTGGGCCACTTGCCCGTGCCGCTGCGCCACCCGAACTCGCTGCCGCTGGTCGCGTGGACGACCCGCGTCGGACGATACCACGGCGACCCGAAATCCCATTCCATGTCGGCGTCGTACGCAAACATTTCGCCGTCCGCGTTGAACGCGAAATCAAACTGGTTGCGATAGCCCGACGAAAAGACTTCCCAGTTCTTGCCGTCCGGATCAACTTTGCAAATCCACCCGCCCGGCGCGAGCACTCCGACCGCGTGCCCGCCGCCGTCCCATTGCCTCGGCGTGAGCAGGTCTTCATCCCAGTTCGGCATCAGCCGGGACGTGAGACCTTCCGGCAGAGTCGCTCGGAGTTGCTCGGTCCGCTGCCCCCCCATCGTCTGCGGCGGAGCGTTCGTCTTGATCTCAAACGGCAACTTCGTGTGATTGCCGCAGCAGACGAACAGCGACTTCCCATCTGGCGAGAGTCGCACCGCGTGCGGCCCGTGCTCGCCGCCGCCGGGGATCGACTTCAGCAACTCGACCTTGTCGAACTGATCGTCGCCGTCCGTGTCCTTGCACCGATATAGGCCACTTCCCGGCCCGCCGTTGCAGACGACGTACAGCGAATCGAAGGCCCACAGCAGCCCTTGTGCT
>Ga0233424_10000259_pt1 | contig 71846 bp, 68 predicted proteins | sample Watercolumn_Towu_FD_181011 | JGI IMG/M metagenome (GOLD analysis project Ga0233424, IMG submission 181011) | Freshwater microbial communities from Lake Towuti, South Sulawesi, Indonesia - Watercolumn_Towuti2014_125_MG | ecosystem: Environmental > Aquatic > Freshwater > Lake | place: Indonesia... | reverse complement strand
CTGGCTCTCATTTCTTTAGGAGCCGATAATTTACTTCCTGCCATAGGGATTACAATTAGATAGTTTAGGGTTTACCTTTGTCACCCTTAGACTATCATATTGTCACCCTTTGAGGTGTACTATACAGACTTAAAATAACTTGGTAATAAATTCGGTAATCCCAAAAAAATCCAAGAGTAATTTTGTATTTAAAATTATAATCACCATACCAACAATCCAAGCCAAAATCTTTATCCACAATGAATTGGCAAATTCCCCCATTTTATTTTTATCACTGGTAAACAAAATTAAAGGCACGACAGCAAAAGAAAGCTGTAAACTCAAAACTACTTGGCTTAAAATTAAAAGTTTGGCCGTACCGCTTTCACCATACAAAGCCACCACAACCACCGCTGGCACAATCGCCAAAAGTCTGGTAATTAATCGACGTAGCCATGGTTTTAATCTGATTTTCAAAAAACCTTCCATTACAATCTGCCCGGCTAAAGTGCCGGTGAAAGTAGAGTTTAATCCTGAAGCCAACAGAGCCACTGCAAACAAAGTGCTAGCTATTCCCACACCTAAGGTTGGAGATAACAATTTAAACGCGTCGCCGATTTCGGCTACTTCGTGCTGGCCGGTAGTAAAAAATGTGGCCGCCGAGACAATCAAAATAGCGGCGTTTACAAATAGCGCAAAAGTAAGAGCAACAGTGGAATCAATCGTGGCGAATTTTATCGCCTCCTTCTTGCCTTCTGTATCAGTATCATATTTACGAGTCTGAACAATTGAGGAATGGAGATATAAATTATGCGGCATCACTGTTGCCCCCAAAATACCAATGGCAATAAAAAGCATTTCTTTGTTTTTTACAATTTCCAGATTAGGCACAAATCCAGACATAACCGCAACGAAACTTGGGTGAGAGAAGATAATTTCCGCGGTAAAAGCAGCGGCAATTGTAGCAATAAGCGCGATAACTAATGCTTCAACATACCTAAACCCTTTATTCTGTAAGAAAAGTATCAGCAGAACATCAAGGGCAGTAATACATACACCCCAAATAAGTGGAAGACCGAAAAGCAGATTGAGCGCAATTGCCGAACCAATTACTTCAGCCAGATCACAAGCGATTATAGCCACTTCACAAAGTAGCCAAAGACAAACAGCAACCGGTTTGGAATAATGATCTCGGCAAGCTTGGGCTAAATCTCGGCCAGTCACAATCCCCAACTTCGCAGCCAAAGATTGCAACAAAATTGCCATAAGATTGGAAATCAAAATAACGCTAAGCAGTGTGTAACCAAACTGCGAACCACCAGCCAAGTCTGTAGCCCAATTACCCGGATCCATGTATCCGACTGCCACCAAATAACCCGGACCAGCAAAAGCCAGCATTTTTTGCAAAAATCTAGCGCCTTTTGGTATGGACACGGTTCTATTTACTTCAGACAGGCTAGGAGTATCGTTTTCCATTTTCCAACCTTTGATTGGCGGAGGTGTTAAAAGATTGTTGGGTAAATTCATACAAAAAATTAAACTTTAGTAATTTTTTCTCCGTGCGGATCTTGTTTTGGATTACCAAGAAATTTTGCCAAACGAGAAGTCACTTCATCGGAAAATGCATGCTCTAATTTATGCGCTTCAGCATGAACATTTTTGGCATCCATGCCTAAAATTTTATGCAAAAAAACTTCAATGAGGCGGTGTTTATAAGTAAGCTGACGCGCCAACAATAATCCTTTTTTACTTAGAACTATCCCCTCTTCATTTTTACTGGATTTTATAAAATTAGCATTTTTTAAATCCTGCACTCTTTCGGAAACAGTGGAACGAGCCAAATTCATACAGCGCGCAATATCAATAACACGAACGCGGGTATCCTGTTCGGAAAAACGGTATATGGCGCGAACATAGTCTTCTCTGGTCGGAGTAATGTGTGGCATAATATTTGTTCGTATATACGAACATAACTATACCATGTCAATTTATCCACTGTCAAGCCAATTAAAAACCGTCATGTAATTACATGACGGTGACGCTCTAACATAAAGGCAGTATGACATAACGCTCCGATACCGAGAGTAATGCGGTGCGCATTTCCTCGGCTGTCTGGTAGCGATCTTTGGGATCAACTTTCAAAGCTTTCCAGATAATTTCTTGAACATTATCCGGAACTCGCACTCTAAGTCTGATCTCAGAAAACGGACGTAAGGGATCCCAATACTTAATCATCCTTCCTCTGCTGTCTGTGTATTTATAAAAAGGCACATTGCCTGTTAACAGTTCGTACAGAACGACTCCGCAAGCATACAAATCAGAACGACCATCCAAATCTCTTTTACCACAAGCTTGTTCTGGAGAAAGATATGGCGGCGTACCACAGACCCTTCCTTCATTATCCAAAGGATCCATTATTTTTTCTGCAGTAGGCGTAGATACAGCCAGACCAAGATCAATAATCTTAACTCCATCCCTGGTAGTAATTAAATTTTCCAATTTAATATCGCGATGAACCACGCCCGCTTTATGTATCGCTTCCAGACCCTCCAGTATATCTATCCCCACAGAAATAGTTTCTTCAATAGACAAGGTGTGCGGCTTTTCTGTATACCTAAACAGATCTTTGCCTTGTATATACTCTAAGACTATAAAATATGATGCTCCGATCTTTCCAGAATCAAAAAAACGAACAACCCTGTGACTATCAATTTGTTGCAGCGCTTCGGCTTCGCGCTCCAAACATCTTACCAGTGCGGGACAATCAACAGTATCTTTGGTAATTTTAATTACCACAAAACGCTGCTCAAATTTATCCCAAGCTTTAACCACACTGCTCATTTCGGTTGTAAGAATATGTTCTTCGAGTTGGTAACGACCGGCCATCACACTCCCTATTTCGCCAACGACGAACTTCATTAGCCACCCCCTGTTTTGTAAATGTACAACTTACCAAAGCTTAACCTAACAAATTTTTTACAAATTGTCAAAGTATTGTATTTAGACAAACAAAAAAATCAGTCAAAGCTGATATTTTAATTATCGATAACTGACTATACTCCAGTCGTTGCAGCCGTCAGGCCATTGAGGACAAAGTTTACAATACTATAAGCACAGAGAATAATAAAAACACCAATGATGGCGTTGATTAAAGTTCTTTTGGCGCTGGCAGTCTTTTCTTCATCTCCGCCGGCAATCATAAATGAAAAACCGCTGGATAAAATCGCCAGCAATAATATAACACCTACAAAACCTAAAGCCATGTGGATAAGTCTGGCAAGTATAAGTCTTGGATCAGTATCTGGCATGCCTATGTAGTTGCCAAAAAACCTTAAATTTTCTAACATTTTTTCCATATCACGCAGTCTTAGTAGCCCCAACGGGAATCGCACCCGTCTCTCAACCTTGAGAAGGTCGTGTCCTAACTGATAGACGATGGGGCCGCCAAATTACATCCCTCTAGCTTTTTTGCGAGCTTCGTTTTCGTCTAGAATTACTTTTCTAATTCTAACATTTTTTGGAGTTATTTCAACCAACTCATCATCGCCAATATATTCCAAAGCATCTTCCAAGCCCATAGTTTTTGGCGCGTTAAAGTGTTCGGAAACACCGTCGCCTTTGGAGCGCATATTAGAAAGTTGTTTTTCTTTACAAACATTGACGCGAATATCTTCACTGCGTGCATTTTGACCAACTACTTGGCCTTTGTATACCGAAACTCCAGGACCAATAAACATCACTCCCCTGTCTTGCACGTTAAGCAAACCGTATAAATTACTTGTACCGGTTTCGTGAGCAACTAAAGATCCTTGATCACGTTCGCGCCAGCTGCCCGGATCAGGCATATACTGATGAAATATTGTGTTTATAATCCCCAAACCTCTTGTATCAGTTAAAAACTCCGTACGATAACCAAACAAACCGCGAGTTGGAATAATAAACTCCAAGAAAACAATGCCGTTTTCCATGCGCATCTCGCGCATCTCGCCGTGTCTGCTACCCAATTTTTGGATCACAGCTCCGGAGCTTGCTTCCGGCACTTCAATAAATACCTGTTCATAAGGAGTCATTTTTTGTCCATCAATTTCTTTCACAATTACTTGCGGACGAGATACTTGTAATTCATAGCCTTCTCTGCGCAAGCGTTCAATTAAAATTGCCAGATGCAATTCACCGCGGCCAGAAACAATCCAACCGCCCTCGGAGCTATCTTCAACTTTCAGCGCCATGTCTGTTTCCAGTTCTTTATATAACCTTTCTCTAATTTGTCGAGAAGTTGTAAATTGACCTTCTTTACCGGCAAACGGAGAATCATTCACGGAAAAAGTCATTTTTACAGTCGGTTCTTCTACGTTTAATAATGGCAAAGCAATCGGATTATTTAAATCGGCAATTGTTTCACCAATATTAACATCTGGAATCCCAGCAATCGCTACTACATCTCCAGCCACAGCTTCTTTAACTTCCGCTCTTTCCAAACCTACAAAAGTCATCAGCGCCATCACTCTGCATTTATTCATCTGTCCAGCCCGATTGATATGCATCACATCTTGTCCAGTTTTAATTACACCATTGTAAATTCTGCCGGTAGCTATTCTGCCTTTAAAATCATCGCCAGTAATAGTGGTAATTAAAACTTGCAAAGGAGCAGCTGGATCTACTTTTGGCTGAGGAATAAATTTTAAAATAGTATCAAAAATTGGAGATATGTCTGTCATTTTTTCTAGATCTGGTTGTAAATCGGCTTTACCTTGTTTAGCAGAAGCATAAATAACTGGAAACTCGGCAGTTTCATCATTGGCACCCAACTCCACGAATAGGTCAAAGGTTTTGTCTAGCACCCAATTTGGTCTGGCGCCCGGCTTGTCTATTTTGTTTATCACCACAATCACTTTGTGACCCATCTGCAAAGCTTTTTTAAGCACAAATCTGGTCTGCGGCATTGGACCTTCTTTAGCATCTACCAACAACAAACAACCATCAGCCAATTTCAAAACTCTTTCTACTTCCCCGCCAAAATCCGCATGGCCTGGGGTATCTATAATATTTATTTTCGTATCCTGCCATTCAATAGAGGCGTTTTTGGAAAAAATAGTGATACCGCGTTCACGCTCCAAGTCATTGCTATCCATGATAGTTTCTTGTTCAGCTAATTCTTTACCTAACTTGGTTTTGGATTGGCGCAACAAAGCATCCACGAGAGTTGTTTTCCCGTGGTCTACGTGAGCGATAATGGCAACGTTTCTAATGTTCATAAATAGATTATATATAACTCGCGAATCATACCATGAAAACACCTTCTTGTCAATCAATCGACTAAAACAAAACCCGCCCCTTTCGGGGCGGGAATCGCTCTGCAAACTTTTTGCAGACTCAACTTAGACTTGGTTACTTATTACAGGGTGTAGCTCATTGAGTCACCTTGTACATCGTAAGAGTCTGATTGAGAGAAGCCAGGTAGGCCGTTTTCACTGCCTGCAACTGGTGTGTAGAAGTAGAACAAGTTACCTGTGTTCCAGGCTGTTCCGCTCCAACCGGTTGAACCAGAGACCTTGGCAGAAAGTGTTACGCTTCCTGCTGTCTTGCTGGTTAACATGTTAGATGTATCAGCTGTCACAATTAATGTTCTGCTTGTGCCTGGAGCAATGACAAAGTTGTCTAATAGACTGTTTTGATCATTGGCAGGGCTGAAGCTAATGTTTGCAGGGTTAGCTGTAGTGGAGTTCACTACTGTATCCTGTTGGGCAATGTAATTACCCAAACCGCCTGAACCATTGTCTTCATACAATCTAAAGTCTCTAATGGTACCACTTGAAGCTCCAGCACCTGTTAGACCAGAAATGTTGAAGGCTACTGTGGTTGAACCAATTCTTAAGTCACGTGTACCAGCATTGGTAATTGTGAATTTAAGAACTTTAGCGTTAGCTGACAAAGGTAAAGCGCTTCCTAATGTTGCTGCAGCCATAGTTGGGAAAGCATCATGGAAGTGGTAAGCGGTAGATGTAGCTAATCTGGATTCAGCAGTAGAAGCATTTGTTGAAGATGTTGCAGAGATATCTGCTACGCCCAACAATGAACCGGCTGCTGATCTAACTTCCATATCTGTATTGCTGTCGCTCTTGATAACGAAAGCAGTGGTTGTGTTACTTGTAATCACACCTGAAGCATTTGTATTGCCTTTCAATGTGTATACTTTGTAATTATCCATTGAGATAGTGGAGTTAAAGCCAGTAAATACAACGTCACCGTTTACATAACTAGCAGTGGCCAATAAGGTTGAACCATCGTATAAGGATAGTGTACCGAATGTGCCCAATGTAGTCTGGTCTGCTGGGTTGTTCAAACGCATTGAAGTCAATGTGAGCTTGCTCAAATTGAGATCATCATTTGCAGCAGCGAATTTCCATTTACCTAACTGTACGCCAGATTGGCTTGGACCATACACTTTAGAAAGTGTGGTGGCATCAGATACAGCGGTAATGTATAGGTTACCAGAACCAACAGTTACTTGCTGACCAGGAGCTCTGCTTCCAGTTCCGGAAGTACCACTACTCTTGCCGTTAAAGTTATAACTGGCGAAAGAAGAAGTTACGATACCGGATGAAGCTGAAACGATCAAGGCTTTCATTTGCAAGGTTACAGTTTGGTTCTTAGGAATGGTCAGGTCAAAACTATAAGCGTTAGATGTTGAAGCAACAGTGCTTAGAGTTGTGCCTAATTGAGTGGATCCATTCCAAAGAGATAAGTTCTGGAACATCGAGTTAGCATTACCAGTGGCTAGACCAAAGTCAATGTTAACAGTGCTCAAGCGAACATCTTCAGATGTACCAGCTGTACAAATGTACTGACCGATAACTGAGACAGCGCCTGGAGCGCGGGTAACGTTACCCATAGCTGTATCTCGGGTACAGGATAGCGAGGTAGCGCTAACTGTTAATTGGTTTGCAGCTGTGGATGTGTTTCCGGCTGTTGGTAGGTTGTCAGCAAAATCTAATGTAGAAGCTCTCTTCGCATAGAAGTTACCAATTTGTACCAAATATTTATTTCCAGAAGTTGCAGTTGAATCAATGTTTCCAACTACTTCCAAGGTCTTTGTCTGGTTAGCGTTAAGCATGATGTAGCTTGACAAGTTGTTTTGAGCACCACCGGCATACAAAGAAGCGGTAGAAGCAGCAACAGTCAAGTAAACAGTGCCATCAGCAGCATCGCGAACAACTACATTGCCTGATAAGGCCAATGGAGATCCGCCAGCTCTGTCAACACCCAAGCCCATCTTGCGTAATTCCATGTTTTCACCAACGGCTTTAACATCGAATTTAGCCAAGACAATGCTTGAAGCGCCAGAGGAAATATTTCCAGCTGGAGAAGAAGCTGCCTTGTTAATGGTTAGTGATCCAGAACCCATGTTAAACCAACCACTTGTGCTGGTTACAGTTGAGAAGCTGGAAGGTAAGATGTAGAATCCTGTGGTTACACCCTTTACCAATACATCAAAATCACTCTGTAGTTGGACGAGGAAGTTGCGGGTTGAACCGTTTACAACGTCAACTTTAACAGAAAGATCTCGGTTGGTGCTCTTTGGCACAGTATATGGAGAAGTGAATTTAACCGTTACATAACGGTTGCTCAAACTTCCGCCATTACCAAGCAAAGTACCATCTGGTGCGTAAACGCTCCAGTTAGCAAGGTCTGAGTCTTGTACAGTACCAGCTACAAATAATGTAACTCTGGAAATCTGAACATCTTCATTACCGCTTGATTCGGTGAATCTAAATTTGGCAACTTCTTTTTGCATGTCGCCAATGTTTAAGTTACCAGAAGCGGTGCTAGCAGGTTGAGAGGAAGAACCTCCAACTGATTGACCAGAAATGGAATAGGCTGCCAAAGATGAACTACCATCAACGATAGCCATTTGGTTACCCATTATTGGGAATGATCCGCCAACAGTACCATTACTCATGATGTCTGTAGCAGCAGCAACACTAAAGCCAACTAAACCAGAGTTAGCAGAAGTTGCAATGTTTACTTTAACCAACAATGATTCAGAGCTGTTAGCAGCTACCATAATTGGATAAGAACCAAAACTTACAGTTACTTTGTTGTCAGATGTTAAGGAAGTCATGACATCGCCATGGCGGTTGCCTTGAGCATCCCAAACACTAACACCAGTAATGTTTGTGTTGGCAATTAAACCAGTCTTGGTCAAAGTGATTCCAGTAACATTAGTAGCTTGACCAGCGCTTAAGTTTAATTTCAATACAGCATTGTAAGCAGAACCATCTGCAATATTACCTGCAGCTGGGTTGTCAGAAGCTAAAGAAGCTGTGACAGTACCGCCAACAACTACTGGTCCTGGAGCAATAGCTCCGTCTTGAGTTCTGTTGGCCAATTTAGCATCTGCGGAGTCAAGCATAGTGCCAGTTCCAGTACCTGCTAAGTAAGAAGCAGCAACAGCATGTACCCAACCAGCTTTAAATCTGTTTGCGGTCATACCAGCAGCTGAAACTTCACGTAGCATCATACCAGCATCTACATACCATGTCTTTCCACCATTGCTTACCAACATACCTTCATGAACTGTACCCATGACATCGGCTCCTCTATTTACATAGTGAGGCCAGAAAGCATCAGCAACAGTCATTACTTTGTAATTAGTTCCGTATAAAGCCTTGGCATCAGTAGAGCTAATTTTAGCTAGACTGTTACCTGGCAATACAACATACAATTGATCAGAAGATGGTCTCTTCACAACGTATGAACCTGGGCGATAGTTTACAGCGCCTGGGTATGTGCTAGGAACTGATAAAGAATCAAAACAGTCTTGTGTTACTGTTACGTAACCGCCATAACTGTTGTTGACATTCCAACTCTTGAATTCATCACCTGAAGGGAAATACAAGACTTTTCCACTTGCGTTGACAGAATAAATAGCAGCGCGACCGCTAACTTTTATCATGTCACCAGCAGCTAGTGTTGGACAAACTGCTGCGTTAGCAACAGCTGGCAACAAAGCAGATACGCCGACAGACCACAACATAGTGGCGCCGACAACGCTAGATGTAAAGACTTTCTTTCCAAATTTTAATACATCGTTCATAATTTAAATTATTTTATTCCTTGGTCTGATGCGCTTCGCTAATGCGAAGTCGTCAAATCAAGTTTTTTTCCTCCGACGTTACGTCGGAGAAATACAATGGTTTTGCGAGCTCTTTATGAGCCCTCGACCTGATGCAAATACCGTGATTAACTTTTTTCCTTTCTCTCTCGCATCTAATATGAAATAGTTTTCATACTAAATACCAAAGAAAAAGAAAATTTTATCTTTTAATAGTATTAGTTGAATTGGTTGTGCTAGAAATTATCATGGCCGGAGTGGAGGTAGCAATTTTTACAGTATTAGATACTCCCAGTATGATGCTCAAACTGCTGCTTGGAGTAGTGGTAACAATAACAATAGTACTGGTTACAGCTGGGATATCTGTAGCTACAGCGACAACTGGTAAAACATTCTGCACAGCTTTCAATGTGTCGTCGGTAATTTTTTCTGATTGAGCAGTAACAGTATTAACTTCTTTTATTTTATCCACAGCTGAGGCTAAATTGTCTTGAGACAACAAAGTTTGGCCTTCATCAACTGTTTTGCCAGCCACAACATTGAATTGCTGGGTGCTGCTTACTGCTGCCTGAGTTTGTTTAGAAGCAGCATCGATTTTATCAGACAGAGCTTGAGTAGTGCTTACCAGATCTGTGCCTTTGGCGTCTTTAGCTAAAACATTAACTTCGGTTTTTACGGCGCCGATTACTTTGTTTACTTCGTCAACGCTCTGTTTTAATTCATTGGCGTCTTTTATAGCAGATTGTAATTGATCATTAATAGCTTGTTTAACATCGTCTTTGGAAACGCTGGTGTCTCCTTGCAAATGTTTTTCTACCATAATTTCTACAGCCCGTACTGCAGTATCTTTGGCTAAATTTTTTACTTCAGAAATTTGAACAGACAAATCATCAGAGTCGGTGGTAGTAACGGTGTTGGCCAATAAATTAACTTTTACTTCTTTCAAAACATCTTTTATTTCTTGGGCGTTTTGATTTATATTTTGAGCCATTTCCGCCTTGGAATCTTGAGCGGCTTTTATTTCTTCCAATTTTGCACTCACGGTTTCCATTTCGTCTTTTAGGTCGCTTACGGTCTTGGCAGCTATTTCAATTTTATCTGGATCATTTTGAGAGACAATATCTCTAGTTTCTTCAGCTCTGCGTTTAGCAAATTCAGCATGCAATAAAGTGGAGCCATTGGTATCACCGACTACGTCAGCCACTATTACTTGGGTGGCTTCGGTAACTCTTTTAGCAGGATATAACCATTCGCCTGGCAAAGATTCAGAAGAGGCGCTAGCTGCCACGACCCAACTGCTAATACCCATACCAACCATAAGTAAAACGACAACTACCGGACGAACAACCTTGTGCACAAATGAATATGGTAAAAATATAGACAAAGCTTGCCAAATAGTTTCAAAATCAAATTTAGTATTTTCTTTTGGAATTACCGTATTTTTAATTTGAGACAACAAAAGCTCGCGGTTGCTTTTCAACCACTTTTCGCTAGGCTTTATCTCTGCGTGTTTGAGAGACTTAAGTTGTCTAATTAATTCACGGGACATAATTTATTCAACTGCCTGATTTTCTTTTAACAATTCTTTAAGTTTTTTTAGACCTCGATGTAAGGTTACTCTAATCGCGATTTGCCCTTTGCCGGTAATTTCGGCAATCTCACTTACTTCCAGCTCATCTACATATCTTAGTGTTACCACTTCTCTATATTCCTGTTTCATTTTTTGCAAAGCTTCTACTATTTTTTGCATCTCCAATTTATTTACCATATTCTCCCCTAAATCTTCTTTCCACTTTCCAGAATCGCCAATTTCTATCGTCATTTCCGTATCTATGGATAATGTTTCTTTTTGTTTGGATTTTGATCTGTATAAATCGATTACGCAATTGCGCGCTAATCTATAAAGTAAACCGCTAAAACTTTCTATTTTCTTTTTCTCATTTATATACCGCCAAGCTTTCAAAAAAACTTCGGAAGTGATATCTTCTGCTTCTTCGCGGTTTGAAACTTTAAAAAAAACAAAGCTATAGATACGTTTTGCATAGATATCATATAACTTAGCGAAAGCTTCAGGATCTTCTGTTGTACGAAGCTTTAAAAGTAGGAGTTTTTCGCTGAATTTGCTTCTGGACATTATAGTAGACGTAAAGAAAGGAATAATGTTACACCTACATATATACACCTCTTGATACACGTCTGGATTTACGCCTAATTTCCCATATATTAGCGAAAAATCAGGCTAATAACAGCGTGATAAACAGTTTATCAGAAACCTCTATTTAGGTCAAATTATTAACTGTTAATATTAGGGGTAGATTTTTAACAATTAATCCTATAATATTACGGCGCTGATCCTAGCCCTTTTAAACATCAAAATAGGGATTAGTTACCATCAAAATCTAAAAGGAAGTAAGGGTCAGATTTTCTTAACAATTTGTATACACTAGTGTATACAAATAACTAAAATGTGGGCCAATTTTGCCTAACCCCAGTGTTTATCAGCTTTTTTATCGCTATTTGTATACACTAGTGTATACAAATCAACATTATCCTCTGGCAAGCAGATATCTACTCTTGACATAAAATTTAGCACTTGTTAATATTTGTATACACTAATCTATACAAATATTTTATGGTGGATCAAGTTGATACAAATGAAAAACCAAAAGAGGTTATACGCGTCTCTATCTCAGAGGCGGCTAAACTTTTCGGTGTTAATGCCCAAACCGTACGCCGCGCCATTACTGCCCAAGAAGTTACATATATAATTGTCGCTGGCAGGTATAAGCTTAACTTTGAAAGTTTGGTAAAGTGGTCTCAAAGACACACTACTTTAAAAAATAAATTAGAAAACAAGGGTATTGGACAATTTGTCGGAAACTGGAAAATAAAAAATCCGCTTTACTCCCCTAACCCAAAAATTGTTGTAAATAAAGAAACTGAAGAAGAGCCAAAAGATAAACAAAATCCTGTAAAATAAATTTTCTTAACCCTCCTTTTGCAGGAGGGTTTTAGTTTGTAAAAAGTAAATAAAAGTTATATAATACGAACAACCAACAAGGTATGTATAAACTTCTCCACAGCCATTATCATAAAAATTATCACAGCCAATACCAGCACGCCAAAAAGCTATTTGCTTTTGATTTGGCGCTCCTTGCTTTTGCTGTATTTCTGCTAGGCACTACTATTTTTCTATGGTTCTGGAAACCTGGTCTTACAGGACTTATAGATATCTCCATGTCGTTTGGCAGTGAGCGTATAAAAAGCGGTGAAGAAGTCCGTCTAACAATAAACTACACCAATAGAAGTAGATATAAATTAAACGATACTTCCTTGGCTATTCACCTGCCAGATGGATTTATAATAGATAGAAATAAAACACCAAACAACATATTCTCTGATGACTCCGTGTTCATAAATCCTAAAGAAATAAAGGCTGGGGCTAAAGGACAGGTGGATATCTATGGCTGGTTTTGGAGTGAACCAAATAAAGAAGGGCTATTCGTAGCTAATCTGTCATATAAGCCGGAAAACAACATGGGAAGAGAACAAAAATTATCCTCTTTTGTCTCGCGCATGCCAGACAGTGTTTTAGTTGGCCAGTTGACTCTGCCTACATCTACACTGCCAAACACGGCTCTCAAATTTACATATACACTTACCAATTCCGGCAACCAAAAAATAGACGGTATTTCTATCACTAACAACTGGAATGCAAACACTATTAGTGAAGATGCAGAAAATATTTCGCTTCCAGCCGGTGGCAGCAAAACTTTTACCGGACAAATTACTACCCCAAATAAATCGGGAAAATTCTCTTTTATTATTACTCCGCAAGTTCTTATCAACAACTATTTGATACCCCAGGCGCCGACCACCCAAGATCTGCAAATTTTTGCCCCGAACATAATTTCTAGCGCCAGACTACAAGACAATTCCAGCTACGGCGAACCTGGACAAATTTTACCTTTGGAAATAAACTGGCAAAACAGAAGTGATTTTAAATTACAAAATATTACCCTGCATTTGGCATCAAATTTACAAAATGTCATAGATTGGAAAAAAACAGCCAGAGAAAGCGGTGCTAAAACAGAAACAAATGGAATATTTTTTGACAGTAACTCTCGAACTAAACTTAGTGATGGCAATCCGGGCGGCACTGATACATTTTCGGTAAAAATTTATTTACTGCCAAATTTTGATTTACCGGATTTAGAAAAAGCAAATTTAGAAATTTATCCGGTAGTAAAAGGCCAGGCCAGCCAAGCTCCGGACCAACAATTTAGCCAGGAAGGCTCTCGCGCCCGCATCTCACTGGCCACAGAGGCTGATTTTGAAGTTGAAACCAGATACTACACACCTGATGGTGATCAATTAGGCCGCGGGCCGCTACCTCCGCAAGTTGGCAAAAATACCAAGTACTGGATTTTTGTAAAAATCAACAACACTACCAACGCTATTACAAATGCCACTTTCAATACTTCTTTACCAACTGGAATAGAATTTAATGGCAAACAAAGCACAACTATCGGTCCACAATTGAGCTATAACAGCGCTAACCGTAATATTTCTTGGAAATATAATTCTTTGCCAGCCAATAGCCAAACCGGACTATATTTTGAAGTGTCTGTCACACCATCGGCTGCGCAAATTGGACAAAATATTTTACTTACCAACTCATTACAATTTTCCGCAACTGATGAATTTACTGGCAAAAAATTTGAATTTTCTCATCAACCTTTAAATAACGCTCTGCGATCAAATGACTACGGACAAAAATTTGGGTCGAGGGTGAAATAGATAAATAATAAAAAAACAATCTCGCTTTTCGAGATTATTTTCCCCTCTTTTGATAAATAAATTATACCACATTTTTTTATTTTCATCTGTGGATAAAACAAAGCCTCGCAATTGCGAGGCAAAAATATTTCTCCTTTTTACTTTTTATCAGTCTTCACGGCAACGACAGTTCCGGTTGCCATTCCAGTAACAACCGCGATCGTTGCCGGTACCGCCACAAATGGTATAAGTGGCGCTAGAAAAAATCCCAATACTCCAAAAGTGCCAGCATAACCCACAACTCGTTTTGCTCGGCCAATCAACTTGTCTGCAGCCGGCGTACTCTGCTGTTTATTTGCCATTGTTTCCTCCTGTGGTCTGTAAACTACCACAAAACATGTGTATATACAAACTTTCTAGGTTGACCAAACCACTTTTTTCTGTTAGTATATTGGCCATATGTCAGATCATGGCAACGTAATTATCTCCTTCGACGAAGTATCTTTTGCTTACGACGAAAACAAACCCATCCTAGAAGAGGCTAGTTTTTCGGTGCGTGAAAATTCCAAATTCACTATCATGGGCCAAAACGGCGCGGGAAAAAGCACGATTTTCAAAATGATTACCGGTGATTTAAAAGCAGACGAAGGCCAAGTAAATGTTAGTTTGGGAGCCAGTATCGCCATTGCCACCCAAGTCATGAAGCCGGAAAATTTAGACAAAACTGTAGAAGAATTTTTTGCCCAAACATTTGCTAAAAAAATATTTGATTTGCCAAAACGCATAAATGAAGTTTTGGATATTGTGCATCTCAAAGCTCCGTTAGACAAAAAAATTAAACAATTTTCCGGCGGCCAGCAAGCTAGACTGCTTTTGGCTTATGCTCTTATCCAAAAACCAGATATTTTGTTGCTTGATGAGCCGACAAACAATTTAGATGCTCAAGGCATAGATCACCTTACCCAATTTTTAATGTCTTACCCTAAAACTTGTCTGGTAATTTCCCATGATGCCAATTTTTTAAATTCTTTTACCGATGGCGTGCTGTACTTGGATTCTTTTACGCACAAAATAGAGCAATATGTAGGCGACTATTACAGTGTGCTGGGCGAAATTGAAGCCCGCATAGAACGCGAACGCGCCAAGAACGCCCAATTACGCAAAAGTATCCAAGATAGAAAAGATAAAATAAATTTTTTCTCCAATAAAGGCGGTAAAATGCGCGCCTTAGCCAGCAAACTACGCGACCAAGTAGAAGAAGCCGAGGAAGAAATGGTAGACGAGCGTCGTGAAGACAAAACTATTAATGATTTTACTATTCCTTCCCAACCAGAAATTATCGGTCCAATGGTGGAAATAAATTCAGTGGGCGTGATGATAGATCGTGAACCAGTGCAAAAAAATATTTCTCCAGCTATTACGGTCCGCAAAAGACAACGTCTACTTATCAAAGGCCCGAATGGTATTGGCAAAAGCACTTTGCTCCAAGCTCTGGCTGATGGCACAAATACTGGCGCCGTAATTTCTCCAGATGTGCGTGTTGGCTATTATCGCCAAGATTTTTCTGGATTAGATTTTGACAAAACTGGTTATCAGGCACTAGAAGAAATGATGCCAAACCCATTTAACCAAGAAATTTACGCCACGGCGGCGCAATTTTTGCTTTCTTCCGAAATTTTGAAAAACAAAATCGGTTCGCTTTCCGAAGGCCAAAAAGGTTTGCTCTGCTACGCCAGATTTGTTTTGCAAAAACCAGGAATGTTAATTATGGACGAACCTACCAACCACATAAATTTCCGCCACTTACCTATAATCGCCAAAGCGCTAGATGAATTTGAAGGCGCGATAATTCTGGTCAGTCACGTACCCGAATTTGTGGATCAAATTGGTATTACCCAAACTCTTGATTTGGAGACGCTCTAACATATATACTAACACCATCTCTGCAAAGGGGTTAGCAAATGAAGCAGTACAAATTGCTAAAAAGGGGCGTGGAAGTAATCAGTTATATTCCCGGCAAATATTCCGGTAACAAAACGCACAAAATCTTTGGCCGACTAGATTGCAAATCTGGTATGTGCATGTTCAAAGAAAATCGTGTTTTCTTTGCTAATTGGAAAGACGCTATCAAATGCGGCTATCGTCCTTGCGAAAAATGCAAGCCTACCCAGATGGACAAGTACCCGGAGCAGGAAACTTTTAAAGATTCATTGTTAGCCAAGCCACATATCGCTCTTTGGGAATCTGGTGAATATCCAGAAGATGATGTTCCAAAACGCGGGCGTAATTGGCATGTACAATTAAATTGGCAAGATAAAAATGCCAGACCCGGCCACTATCGCCAAATCCTCTTGTTGGAGGATCTGCTCTGGAAGGTGGCTCGCGACCTTGCGCTAGAATTTGGCAAAAAATGCAACATACCTGTGCTCAAGCATGGTCGCGAAGACTTTAAAGTCATTGGCGCTCCTGAGGAACGCACCAATGAATTAGACAAAGCTCGCGACAAAAAAGCTTTGGAAGAGTTGATGAAAATCAGCAAAACTACCGCTTCTTCAAAGCCTTAAGAAAAAAATATTTTGACAAGGCCGCTTCGGTGGCCTTTAATTATGTCCATTGACTTTGTCTAATTTTCTGATAGAATATTGAAACAATTATGGAGAGGTGGCCGAGATGGTTGAAGGCACCACACTGCTAACGTGGCAGGGAGTAAAATCCCTCGAGAGTTCGAATCTCTCCCTCTCCGCCAAAATTAGCCCCAATTAATTGGGGCTAATTTTTTATATACCTTTAAAGGAGTTATACACAGAGTATATACTTGACGCAAATTTACTTCGATAATAAAAGCATATACAATAATAAAAAGCATAAAATATGAAATCTAAACAAACTAATACAAACACTGATCAATCTGAAGCGCTTTTACCTTACCGAAGTGTTTTGGATGAAATTACAAACAAAATCAACACCGACTTTGCTGAATTTCTTAATTATGCCACTAAGGCAGATGCGCAGACGCTAAACTCTGCCCGCGTCAGTGTTTGGTTCTTTACACCAGACCGCTCTGCAATTGTTTGTGAAACTATGTATAAATTAAGCGATGATCAATACGAAAAAGGCGTACGGCTTGAAGCAAAGTACTATCCAAACTATTTCAATGTAATTAACAAAAATCGGGTTGTTCCTGCGCACGATGCACAAAATGATCCCCAGACAAAAGAATTTACCGAAGGATATCTCAAAACGCTCGGCATCACCTCCATGATGGATACTGCCATACAGCATGAGGGAAAAATAATTGGCGTAGTTTGCCATGAGCATATCGGGCCTAAGAGAGTATGGACTTTCAACGAGCAACAATTTGCTGGATCTGTCGCTGACCTCATTGCGCGGGCGCTTGAAAAAATGGAGAAAAATAAAACAAATACTCCTCTATTGAGCGAAAAAGCATCAGATTTGGATAAAACAAGTTAATTGTCAGGCATGAGGCTTTAGGTCAAGAAATAAATACTCTGTACACCACGGAGGTTTTGTTATAAAATAAAGCTATTCTCTCACCACTCTATACATTTAAATATAGATAAATAATTAATATATGCTCAAAGATTTTAACGAGTTTGTAAAAGAATACAAAATAGTTCCTTTGGCCATAGGTTTTGTAATGGGTGTGGCTAGCAACGATCTGGTGAAATCTCTGGTACAAGATGTGCTCATGCCAATTGTTGCACCTCTGCTAATGGCTGGCGGCACGTGGCAAAAAGCGGTTTTGCATCTTGGCCCTATCACTATTTTCTATGGATCATTTTTGGCCCAACTCCTAAACTTTATCATCCTTGCCTTTATTATTTTTATAATCGTGAAAAAAATCTTAAAAACTGAACAAAATGCCGATAAAAAATAACCGCACGACCACTTTCCAACAAAAAGTCTATGCCGTGGTGAAAAAAATCCCTAAAGGAAAAACTTTGACTTACAAACAGGTGGCTATAAAAATCGGGAGTCCGCGCGCTTATCGGGCGGTGGGCATGGCCTTAAAGAAAAATTTTTCGCCAGATATCCCCTGCCACCGCGTAATTCGTTCTGACGGCCAAACCGGCGGATACAACCGAGGGGCCAAATTAAAAAAGAAAATCTTAAAAAATGAAAAATATTATAGCAACAATTGACCAGACAATAATTAATACTTTACGAAAAGTCAACTTGCCACTGGCTCGTATAGCTATTTTTGTGGTCTATTTTTGGTTTGGCATTTTAAAAATTGTTGGCACCAGCCCAGCCAACCCTCTGGTAGAAAGCCTACTGAAACGCACCTTGCCATTTATCACTTTTAACCAGTTTATTATCTTCTTGGGCGTATTAGAAATGATTATCGGCATAATATTTCTAATTCCTCACCTAGAACGGCTGGCCTTGATTTTGCTTGTCCCTCACATGGTCACTACCGTTATGCCACTAATACTTTTGCCGAGCATTACCTGGTCAGGCTTTTTGACTCCTACTCTAGAAGGTCAATATATTATTAAAAATATTTTAATTATCGCTCTAGCGGTTAGTATTGCCGCTCAAATTAAACCTTTAGAAAAAAAATATGATCACACGCAACCTAGAACAAGCGCGTAGCGCCTTTCGCCACAATGATCCAGAAGCTAGTAGAAAAGCTCATGATGGTAGTGGCGCGCCTGAAGAACACCAAACCGGACACGGCCAATATTTAAAAAGTTTTGTCTATGGTGGCTTAGACGGCATTGTTACCACCTTTGCGGTAGTCGCCGGCGTAGCTGGCGCCAACTTATCGGCCAGCGTAGTTTTAATTTTAGGCGTAGCTAATCTTATTGCCGATGGCATCTCTATGGCTTTTGGCGACTATTTGAGCACCAAAGCGGAAAATGAATATGCTGCTGCCGAACGCGTCCGTGAAACTTGGGAGGTACAAAATTACCCAGAGGGAGAAAAAAAAGAGATGGTAGAACTGTATATGAGCAAGGGCATTGCCGAAACAGACGCTAAAACAGCTGTAGACGCTTTGTCGAAATATGAAAAACCTTGGGTAGATATTATGATGGTGGAAGAATTGGGATTAATAGAAAATCCCGAATCGCCACTAAAAAATGCTTTGGTAACTTTTGGTTCATTTGTTTTCTTTGGAGCGATTCCGGTTTTGATTTATGTGGTTGCTAAATTTATTCCATTTTTTGCCGCACACACCTTTGCTCTTGCCTGTTCTCTTACCGGCATTACTCTATTTATCCTCGGCACTCTTAAAATTTACTTTACTCGCCAGCCTTGGTATCGCGCTGGTACGGAAATGCTTTTGCTTGGTGGTTTTGCCGCAGCGGCTGCCTATGCGGTAGGTGTGATGTTTGGCTGGTTGGTTTAATATTGAATTTTTTTAATTTAAATGGTAGACTTTGTGCAAAGAGAAAAAATATATGCACGAAATACTTTTATATTACAAATACACCCAGATCGCTGACCCCAGCGAATTTTGTCGTGCCCAACGACTGCTCTGCGAAAAACTAGGCTTAAAAGGCCGGATTATTATCGCTCCCGAAGGTTTAAACGGCACCGTGGAAGGATTAAAAGAAAATACGCAAAAATATATAGATGAAATGATAAAGGATCCGCGTTTTGTTGAGATGAATTTTAAACGCAGTGAAGGTACAGGGAATGCTTTCCCAAAATTGTCTGTAAAAACTAGATCGGAAATTGTCAGCGCCCATTTGGGTGAGGAAGATGTAAATCCGGCCGTTACCACTGGTAAATATTTGCCAGCTGAAGAATTGCACAACTGGATTCATAGCGGCAAAGAATTTTACATTGTTGATATGCGCAATGACTACGAACACTCTGTTGGATTTTTCAAAAACTCTATTTTACCGCCTTTAAAAAATTTCCGTGATCTGCCAAAAATTTTGCCAAAACTGGAACATTTAAAAAACAAAACCGTGGTGACTGTCTGTACTGGCGGCGTACGCTGTGAAAAAGCCTCTGGATTTTTGGTCACACATGGATTTAAAGATGTTTATCAGCTCCACAATGGTATTGTCTCCTATATGGAAAAATATCCGGACGAAGATTTTGCCGGAAAACTCTATGTATTTGATGGTCGTGTCACTATGGGTTTTCATAGCCCAAAAACAAAGCATGAAATAGTTGGCCGCTGCCGCAAATGCCATACTCCAAATGAAAACTTTGTAAATTGTCTTCTGCCTACCTGCCACGACCATTTTATCTGTTGCAAAAATTGTTTGAATAAAAACGGCGAACCGTTTTGTTCTTGGAAATGCGCACTCAAACACAAACTTCGTTTGCTGATTACAGCCAGATAACTTTTATGCAACTTAACCATTTAACCCCGGAAGAAGAAAAAATTATTGTCCACAAAGGCACGGAGCGTCCTTTTACCGGCGAGTATGATGATTTTTTTGTGCCCGGAACTTATGTTTGCCGCCGCTGTAACACTCCGCTCTACACTTCTACAGCTAAATTTCATTCTGGTTGTGGTTGGCCTAGTTTTGACCAAGAAATTCCCGGAGCTGTAAAGAAAACTCCTGATACTGACGGTTCCCGCACCGAAATTACTTGTAATACTTGCGGTGGTCATCTTGGCCATGTCTTTACTGGCGAAGGTTATACCCCCACAGACACCCGCCACTGCGTAAACTCAATATCTCTCAAATTCATCCCTGAAAAAAAGATCTAGTACCACTTGCCCCCTAAATGTGGTATAATACCTTTTTATTCTTAAACCATCATTCTATGATGATGAAAAAAATGTGCCATGGGCACAAGGTATCCTGGTTACTGGTGCTTGTAGGAGCATTAAACTGGGGTTTGGTAGGGGCTTTTAACTGGAACCTGGTTAATGCCCTATTAGGTAGCTGGCCTATGGTAGAGCGCGTAGTCTACATCTTGGTAGGCTTATCTGCTCTAATGATGCTATGCATGGGCAAATGCAAGATGTGCTGCAAAGACGGCAGCGCCTGCAATTGTGGTCCTGGTGCCTGCAACTGCGGAACAGAACACAAGATGTAATTTTGATACAAAACCAACAAAAACCCGCTTAATTGGCGGGTTTTTTGTTTACCTTCTCAACATTGACTTTTATGATATTTTCAGATAGTATATCTGCTGTAAATATAGTTAAAAAGATCTTTTATGGCTAAAACTTTAAAGATAGAAAACCTTCAGGCTGCTATTGGTAAAACCAAAATTTTAAATGGCGTTTCTTTAGATATTTCTCGTGGCGAAATTCATATTATCATGGGCCAAAACGGCTCTGGCAAAAGCACGTTGCTTTCTGTATTGATGGGCAACCCAAAATATACTGTAACTGGCGGATCGGTAATGTTAGACAAGAAAGACATGTTAGGCCTATCACCTACCCAACGTGCCCAAAATGGGCTATTTTTAGGCTTCCAGCACCCTCAGGTGGTGACTGGTGTGCCTTTAGGTAATTTCTTACGTTTAGCCAAAAACACCATATCTAGCGCCCAAAAATCCAAGACTCCGGCCATTGGCCCAGCTCCTTTTGCCGCTAATTTACGCGCTGAAATGGAAAAATTAAAAATTGATCCGACTTTTATGTCTCGCTCTATAAACGAAGGATTTTCCGGTGGTGAAAAAAAGAAATCCGAAGTTTTGCAGATGGCAGTTTTAGAACCAGTGTTTGCATTTTTGGACGAAATAGATTCTGGTTTGGATATTGATGCTTTAAAAATTGTCGCCAAACAACTTAGTGCCGTGCAAAAAAAACAAGGCATGGGACTTATCATCGTCAGTCACAATCCAAGAATTCTAGACTTCATCAAGCCGGACACAATTCATATTATGTCCAAAGGAAAAATTGTTGCCCGTGGCGGTAAAGAAATTGTAAAAAAGATAGAAAAAGACGGTTTTGATTCTTTTCTTAAGAAGTAAGCATGGCAATTCCACAAAAAACAAAAAAAATGCTGACCCAGACCGGCGATAATTCCGCTTTTAGTTTTCGCACTAAAACTAAAAGTTTTTTTGCTTCTCAAAAAGGATTAAACGCCGATATTATCCGTGAAATTTCTCGGCAAAAAAATGAACCGCAATGGATGCTTGATTTTCGTTTGCATGCTTATGAGGTGTTTTTAGGAAAAGAGATGCCAAGATGGGGCGCAGATCTGTCTGGCATTGATTTTGATAATATCCGCTATTATGTTCGTCCACAAGACAAATCCAAGCGTAGCTGGGATGATGTGCCAAAAGAAATTAAAGACACTTTTGATAAATTGGGAATTCCCGAAGCGGAAAAAAAATTTTTGGCCGGCACTGGCGCTCAATTTGAATCGGAGATGATTTATCATTCTCTGGCCGAAAATCTAGCCAAACAAGGCGTTATTTTTGAATCAACTGATGATGCTATAAAAAATCATCCTGAACTTTTTAAAAAATATTTTGGCACGGTTATACCGCCAGGAGATAATAAATTTGCGGCGCTAAACTCTGCTGTCTGGTCAGGTGGATCTTTTATCTATGTACCGAAGGGTGTACATGTAGAATTACCGCTCCAAGCCTACTTCCGCATCAACACAGAAAACATGGGTCAATTTGAACGCACGCTGATTATTGCCGATGAAGGCAGTTCTGTACACTATGTAGAAGGCTGTACTGCGCCTACCTACTCTAGCGATTCACTGCATTCAGCTGTTGTTGAAATAATTGTCAAAAAAGGTGCACGCGTCCAATACACCACTATCCAAAACTGGTCGGGAAATGTTTACAATTTGGTCACCAAACGCGCCATGGCCTATGAAAACGCTGAAATGTTTTGGCTAGACTGCAATTTGGGGTCAAAAGTTACCATGAAATATCCGAGCATTATTTTACGCGAACGCGGCGCCAAAGGAGAGATTCAATCTTTAGCATTTGCCTCCAAGGGACAACATCAAGACGCAGGCGGTAAAGTTATGCACCTAGCTCCAGACACTAGCTCCACTATTATCTCCAAATCAATAAGTAAAAACGGCGGTCGCTCTACCTATCGCGGACTAGTAAAAGTAATTAAAGGCGCAAAAAATGTAAAAACACGCGTAGTCTGCGATGCCCTGATGTTAGATAAAGATTCCCGCTCAGATACATATCCAACCATGGACATAAAAGAAGAAGACGTAGCGATTGCCCACGAAGCTACCGTGGCCAGCATTGGCGAAGATGAACTTTTTTATCTCATGAGTCGCGGACTTAGTGAAGAGCAGGCCGCCACACTTATCGTAAATGGATTTGCCAATCCAATTATCCGCAAACTACCGATGGAATATGCGGTAGAACTCAATCGCCTACTGGCTTTAGAAATGACTGGATCCGTAGGATAATATTATGAAAAAAATTTTGTTTTTAGATACTATTCCTGACAAAACCATTATTTTAAAAGAAGATGAGGAACTTCTTGTCGTTGGTTTGATAACAACAGGCTGGTCTGGGATACGCAATTTAATAATTAATGCTAAAGGCCGCGGCTCGCATTGCCAATGCATCTTTTTTATCCTAGGAACAGACAGTTCATCTTTTGATGCCAAAATACAAGCTATCCACTCTGCCCCAAAAACTCAAATTAAAGCCCGTATTCGTAGCGCTCTGACTGACAAATCATCTTGCAGTGTAGAAGGAGCTTGGAGTATTGAAAAAAATGCCAGTGGCGCCGATACATATTTTTCTCATCATACCCTGCTTTTATCCCAAGGCGCATCGGCTAAAACTGCCCCATTTTTGGAAATAAAAACAGATGATGTTAAAGCCGGCCATTCGGCCAGCGTTGGCAAAGTAGATGAAGACGCTTTGTTCTATTTACTCTCCAGGGGTCTTTCCGAACAACAGGCCAGGGCCATGATGGTGCAAGGTTTTTTTGAAACAGAGCTGGCAGCAATAGACGATGAAGAGATAAAAAACAAAATTCGTGAGGCTGTCACTACATTCTTAGCGCAAACAAAAAATTAAATCTGTATGAAAACAAATATTCAAAAAGATTTTCCAATTCTAAAACGCAAAATCAATGGCAAACCATTGGTATATTTGGATAATGCTTCTACCAGCCAAAAACCTATGGCTGTGCTTTCGGCGCTGGAAAAATTTTATGCTACCAGTAATGCCAATATCCACCGCGGTATTCATACACTATCGGAAGTTGCTACCGCCCAATACGAAGAGGTGCGAAAAAAAGTGGCAAAATTTATTGGTGCAAAAAACGAAGAGGAAATAATTTTTACCAAAAATTGTACTGAGGCTATAAACTGTGTTTCTTTTTCTTGGGCAAAATCACATATAGCCAAAGGCGATGAGATTATCGTTAGCGCCTTGGAACACCATGCCAATCTCGTACCATGGCAAGAATTAGCCAAAGAAAAAGAGGCTATTTTAAAAATAATCCCCATAACTTCCGATTATTTATTAGATCTAAATGCTTACGAAAAACTTTTATCCAAAAAAACAAAACTGGTTTGTATTACAGCTCAATCAAACGTTACTGGCACAATTGTGCCAGTTAAAAAAATCACCGCTATGGCCCATGCTATTGGGGCCAAAGTACTGGTAGATGGCGCGCAAATAGTTGGACATTCCAAAGTAAGTGTACGCGACATTGATTGTGATTTTTTTGCTTTTTCCGCTCACAAAATGCTTGGACCAACTGGCGTTGGTGTTTTGTATGTAAAAGAAAAAATAATGAATGAAATGACTCCATATATGTATGGCGGTGATATGGTGCTAAATGTTCAAGATCAGACCGCCACCTATCGCACCGGACCTTGGAAGTTTGAGGCTGGCACACCGAATATTGCCGATGTTATTGCATATGGAACAGCCATAGACTATTTAAACAAGATTGGCTTGGCAGCTATTGCGGCCCACGATCATAAACTTTTAGCATACGCTAAAAAAGTATTTTCTAAATACTCTGCGGTAAAACTTTTTTCCCCAACCAATGTTGGCGATACGGCTAGCGTACTTTCTTTTACTATTGACGGTGTGCACCCACATGATATTGCCACAATTTTTAACGAGGAAGGCGTGGCTATACGCTCTGGTCTGCACTGCGCCGAACCTCTTATCGGCCGTCTGGGTGTTTCAGCCACTGCGCGCCTTAGTTTTTATTTATACAACACAACCAAAGATATTGATGTTGCTGAAAAAGCCTTGAAAAAAGTGTTAAAAATTTTTAAAGTTAAATAAAAGAAGCAAAGCTTTTAATTCGTCAGGCTTCACAAATGTAAAAATATTTTTTACATTTGACTCACCCTTAGAATTATGGATATTTATTCTGAAACAATTTTAGACCATTATCAAAATCCACACCATGCTGGATCTGTTTCCAATCCCACAATAAAAGTTAGCGAAGACAATCCTCTTTGCGGTGATAAAATTTCTCTTGAATTAGCGATCAAAAATGGAGTGGTGACTGATGTTGGATTTGTTGGCACTGGCTGCGCCATCAGTCAAGCATCTATGTCTTTGCTGGCTGATGAATTAATAGGAAAAAAAATTTCTGTTCTAAAAAAATTAAAACCAGCCAAAATATATGAGCTTTTGCATGTACCTATCAGTCCCGGAAGAGTAAAATGTGCTTTGCTCGGCTTGTCTACCCTGCAAAAAGGGTTAAAATCTATATAATATGCCTGCTAAAAAAACTTTCCCTGTTCCACCAGAACAACGCACCCAACCATACTGGGCGCTTCTAAACAATGTAATTGACCCTGAACTAGGGGTCGGCATTGTAGATTTGGGATTGATTTATGATGTAGATATTAAAGATGGCAATGCCAAAATTACCATGACATTTACTAGTATGGGCTGCCCGGTTGGGCCAAGTATAATTGCTCAAGTAGAAGAAGTGGCTGAAGAAATACCAGATGTAGAAAAAGTATCTATAAATCTTGTTTGGGATCCAGCCTGGACTGCAGACAGAATGAACCCGGACGTGCGAGCAATGCTGGCTATTTAGCCTCTTGCTAACACGAGCCCCCAAACAATTTTCACTCCCTTGTCTTTTAAGACCTTGGCGCATTCTTGCATAGTGGCGCCGGTAGTATATACATCGTCTACTAATAAAACTTTTTCTGGTAATACTTTGTCTGAAAAAATAAAGGCGTCTTTTAAATTCAAAGGCCTGTCTTCTTGAGATAATTTTGCTTGTTGAGCTGTATAAATTACCCGATCTAAATTTTTATTAATATTTAAGCCTAATTTTTTGGCAAACAACTTAGCCAAAACTTCTGCTTGGTTAAATCCCCTCTCCCGCTCTCGTCGAGCATGCAGTGGTACGGGAATAATTACAAAATCTTGCCAAATATTTTTAAACTCAGTGTTGCTTATAATTTTTTCAAAAATATCGGCAATTTCTAATAAATAGTTATATTTAAACATCTGAATTAATTTTGATACTGAGTTTTCCCCATAAGTAAATAAGTTTGTTACGCCATCTAAATTAGCGATTGCCTGGCCTTCTTGAAAGAAAGCTTTTACAGGCCGACAATTTTCACATAACCAATCCCCTTCTTTTTTACAATCCACGCAAAATTTTGGAAATAACAAATCCCGCACCTTTTCAGAAAGGGTGCGGGATAAATTTTTTATTCTATTTATTAATCGGTTCGTTAATTCCATACCAATTTGTCTGCCAGCCAAACACCGTCTGTTTTTACCATCTCTACCGTGGCATTTTGATACCGCGTAGAAACCACGCCATTTTTTTCTTCATTTCTCATCATCTTTAATTCCACGGTAGCTGTCGTACCAGACCAAGCTGTTAAATCTGTGCTTATAACCTTTGTGGTGACGCCCACAAAACTACCGGTAGAACTTTTTACATTCATTTGCGCGCTAATTTTTGACCACAGAGCGGGGGTGACAAAATCTTCAACTTCTTTTATATTCTGAAAATTATTATCGCTGGAATAAGTTCCATATCGTTCCACAAAAAACTTTGCCAATTGCGCCACACTATTTTTTTCAGCTTCCAAAGGAGTGGCTGTTTTGGCAGGCAGTCCGGCTGGAGCTTGAGCGCCAACTGATGTTTGACTACCTGTCTGTCCATTTTCTATGGTATCACCATTTGGCGTACCGGTCTGCGGTTCAGTATTTTTATTTTTGTTTCTAACAATCAAAAATATACTGATTCCTAAAATTAGGAACACTATAATGCTGACAATGATAAAGATACGAGCGCGTAATGACATATTTAACGAATATTAATTATCCTCCTGTTTGTTTCTCAAATTCTTTTTTTGATTTTTCGATTTCCATAAGCTGTTCAGGATTGGTAGTTACCAATTGATCCTCGGTATATGAAGCCACTACTTTAATAGCCGCATGCTTATTGCCAGCAAAGAAAATTCCCTCTCCCACCCCGCTACCCAAAAGCAAATACTTTTCTCCTTCGGTTAAAATAAAGACTTTTTGCACTAAATCTATGGCGGCCGGAGATTGGCGAAGGAGCAATTGCAGAGCCGAGTTGGTTACAATAGCTTGGCCATACTGGGAATGCAAGAAGTCGTTTACGTCTTGGGTAATAGTGGTAACCCCCAGATAATATTTACGAGCGCGTTTGACCAAAGCAAAAATAAATCTAGCGCTGTCTTCATGTTGCATAAGCCACCAAGCTTCATCAATTACCAAGATGCGTCGTTTACGTTCAGAGCGAACTACATTCCAGATATAATTTATAATAGCATAAATAGCCATTGGACGAAGTTCATCTTCCAAGTCACGCACGCTAAATACTACTAATTGATTTTTCATGTCTACATTGGTTGGAGCATTGAACAAGCCACTAAATGTACCACTAGTATATTTTTGTAGTCGTAAAACCAAATCTCCGGAACCTTCCATACCTTCTAAAATTTCTTGTAAATCTTGAATTATCGGCGGTTGCACAACATTTAAATCCGCTTCGGGCGTAATATCTTTTTTGGCATAAGTTTCTATGAGTGCCCTATCTATTATAGAGTCCTGTTCGGTAGTCATGTTGCCAAGCATGATTCTCAAAAGGCCTTTTACGGTTATTACAGCCCCACGAATAATATCTTCAGTAGAAAATTCCTGATCACCGGTTGGACGTGGCAAATCAAACGGATTTACCTTGCTTTCGGAAGAAAGGGAAATGTTTATGTATGTTCCACCCACCGCATCGGCCAGATGTTTGTATTCCATTTCCGGATCAATAACTATTACCTCTACACCCATCATCATGGTACGCAAAATTTCTAATTTTATAGTATAACTTTTACCAGCACCAGAGGTGGCAAATACAGCCATGTTGGCATTTTGCAAAGAAAATCTATCAAAAAGAATTAAACTGTTGTTGTGGCGGTTTACGCCATACAAAATACCGTCATCAGAAGTAAGTTCGGCGGAAATAAATGGAAAAGAAGCGGCGATCGGAGATGAATTAAGATTAAAAGCAATCATTAGTTCATCATTGGCCAAAGGCAAAGTGGAATTAAATCCTTGTTCAGATTGATACAAAACTTTGCGGCTATTGATAAGCTTGGAACCAAAAATATTTTCTACATCTTCAGAAGTTTGATCTAATTCTTCTTTTGTCTTCGCGTAAAGCGAAACATAAAAAGAAAACTGGAAAAAATGCTCTGTTCCTTGGGTCAGATCATCTCTCAATTGTTCAATATCGCGTAAAGCGGTCTCGCGAATTGGGTCTCGGGGTGCGCCTTTTTCAGAATCAGCGTTGAGCTGGGCTTCCAGAGCACCCACTTTGTTTCTTAGTTGTTTTAAAATTACTCCTGACTTTACCGGATAAAAAAACATCGCTATATCCATGGTAATGGACAAATTTAAAACCGGAGAACTCCAACCCACGGAAATATAACGAGGATAAGTGACAATAAAAATTGTTCGGCAAAATATATCGCCTAATTTTATAAAATTTGATTCAACATTAAAAGCCGATGGCGCCAATAAATCTTTTATGGAAACCGTGCCTTCACGATAAACCCGCTCTTCTTCAAGAGTTATCAATTCTTCGGCGGATTTCTTGTTAATTTCAGCTTCTTTTGAAGCCATGCCGCCCTTTTCTTTAAATGATGTTGTGGGAAATTTTGGTTTAAAAGCCATACACTATAAATTACTCAACTTGGATTTGATTAACCGGCGCTAAATGTTCGCTAAAAGCGATGTCAGGATTATAGGTAGAATAAAACAATTCAATTAAGGATTGGGTATCCAACCGCACTACTTCCAAATTCATACTGGTAAGTCCGGTTTCTATCTGTCTTACCCTCATATCTAAATCGTGTTTTCGCTGTTGAAATCTTTCGTCTTTAAGCTTTACGGTTATGGCTGGATTTATAACTTCTTTCATTCTGGCCCAAAAACCTCGTTTTTTATTGGACAATGGATCGTAGGGCACAACTACAAAGAATTGTTTGCTCATTATTTTACCAAGACTTACCAACTCACCGACAAAAGATCTGTAATCAGCGATCTGGACTCGTAACAATTCATTTGTCTGTTCACGTTCCAATTTTAATAATTTTTCCAAATACGGTTTAATATATAACTGCCGAGATTGAATTACAATCTGCAACGGAAAATCCAAACCATTTAAAAAAGAAACATACGAAGATACAATCGCGTTTTGTTCATCTTCATTTTTAAGCGCAAAATTAATGCTGGAAACCATAAGAATAGCGCGCAAAGTTCCGTCTTTCATTACCGCGGTATCAAATTTTATTTCCGCAAAAGGCAGGTGCTGTTGAGCGCTCGGGACTGTCATTTTCTTTTTTTTAGATTTTTCTGGCATACAAAATTATTCGGGTTTGTAATATCCTCCGGTATTTACGGTTAATGATAAATCTCGTATTCGGCTATACGACATACGGGGAATTTCTTTTACCGCTTCTACTATCTCTACTTTGCTGGATTTAATGGATTCAATAAGTTCGCCTTTAGTAAAACTTTTATACCACAGACGTCGGCTGGGTCGGCGCATGGTCTGGACTAAGTTTAGTAAAAAATAATGAAAGGGTTGGCCGTTAATCTTTACAAATCCTAACACCAAAGCAGATCCGCCAATAAGTAATGCCAAAAAAATAAATAGGCCAATATCAGCCAATTTAAAAGCAATAAACATGAGTAGCCCGGCTACAAGCAAAATAAGAAATTGCCGAGTAGTAATCGGACCAAAAATCTTGTCTTCTACATCTATAAATTGTGGCACTACAAATTGTTCCATATTGGTATTATAGTCCTTTTTCCATTTCAATGAGCGCCATAGCCTCATTTAATTTTATACTATTTTTCATACTAAGTACATTGGCCAATGACTTTCTTTCGACTAAAGACTGACAAACTGCCTGCATATACTCTGTATATAGCGGCGAGGTGTGATAAGCAGCTAGCGCTTCCAGATACCAAACAAATGATTCTTCTTGCAAATTAAACATTTTTTGTTGAAGTCTTTTCGCCGCTTCGTCTGGATTACCAGATAATCTGCGAAAATCCGTAAGAGTCATAGATTTTATTTCTTCTACCGGACCCATTTCTACAGTAGAGGCACTCACGTCTTGCATGGACTGTTTTATGGCTGGTCTGGTATCAATCTTAAAAACTGGTTCATTAGCCATGCTACTACTAACTATTTTAGAAACAACTTCTTGTTTTGGAGAAACAGATGGTCTGGCTTTTGGCGCTGGCAGTTCTAATTCACTTTCCAAATTTTGCAAGGTAGCAGAAAATGAATTTCCTATCACTGGGGCCGTACTCATTTTTCCTTTTAAAACCGGCACTTCCACTTCTTTTTGAACCCCTCCACCTTCAGCCTTCTGACAAGATTTAATAATTTTTTCCACTTGTTGTTCGGTAAGCCCTAATCCCCCATTTTTTATGGAACGAGCCAAAAGTTCACGGGTTTCATCTTCGCTTTTAATATCCTTTAATCTGGCCAATACCAAACTTTTTAATCTTCCGGAAACTTCTGGTGCCACGCTAAATCCTAATTCAACCATCACTTCTTCCACCTGCTTTTCTCTTTTTGGACTAAACAAAGGAGCCGAACTTTTTATTTTCAACTTTTCTTCTAAAGGAGAGCTGGCATCAACCCGATTCATTGGTTGGGCATGATGAGGTGTAGAATGGTTTTGTTTTTTTTCTTCTTTTACATGAACAGGGTGATGTTTAGTGGTATGATGTGCCGATTGATGGTGGTCTGGCTTGTGAGCGGGTTTATGATGTACAGGTGCATGGTGTTGAGCGGGCTGTTGTGGAGCTACCGGTTTTGCAGATACCGCTGGTTCTTGCGGTTTTGGCGCAGTTTGAGCTTGCATTTTTTTAAATTCGCTAAGCGGAACTTTGGCAAAAGTTCCGTCAGCTTTTTTTATTGTGATCATTGGCTCAGACATATTTTATGTATTCCATTTAAATTTATTTTCTTTTTCATCAAAATACATCATATCCGCAATTTTTGGATCATTATATTTTTCTGAAAGTGTAGACAGCATTGCCAATACTGTTTCTATATCTTCAAAATTTCCTTTATCATCTTTTTTAAATTGGGATTCTATTTCTGATTTGATCTGTGCCGTAGTGGGCCGGACTTGCGGCTCTACCACTCGGGTTTCTTGTAGGGTTGGTTTTGTGGAAACTGTGGGCTTTAGGACTGGTGGTTTAGAGATTGTCTCCGAGGAGATAACGGGTTTTGGAGGTGTAGTTGGGACCGATTTCGAAACTGGTCGCTCGGAAGCAGCTGGCTTGGGTGCTGCAGACGGTACTTCCCCAGCGCCATTCTGGTATTTTTCTGGATTTATAAAAGAATCTACTACAAACCAAATATTTTCTTCAGTAAAGGTCTCAAAAAAAGCAATTAATTCAATAAATGCCCCCGCCGCATCGTCGGAATCCTCTGCTGCATATTCTTGAACCAGCCAATCATTTGATAACATTATTTGTTTTAACTTATTTTCAAATTCTGCTTCTGCCAAAGAATCATTTCGTTTATTAATTTCTTTTGCTTCTTTTACTAAATCTGCCACTGTTATATCACTTCCTTTCCAAACTCCAACTGTAACCTTGGATTCCTGGAATGATTTTTTTACTTTTATATAAAGTGATTCAACATTATTTTCAAGATAATTATTAGCCAAAAAATAACGCATTAAATCCTGCCATACATTGATGCCGAGCAATAGGGCTGTCGGAACCTGCTGGCCAATAGCAATATTCACTAAAATTTGTTCAGACAAACCATTTAACCTGTCCCATGTCAACTCTGTATACCACCTCCAATAAGTAGTTTTATATTTCTTGACAGAATCTTCGAACGACAGGTTCGCAAAAAAACCTTGTAATTCCTTAAGAACAGCCTCTGCTTCTGATTCATTTAACAACAAGGATTCAAACTCTTCTTCTTTTTTTTCTAACTCTTGATTGTCCAACTCTAGTCTATCCAAAAACATATTTAATAACTTTTTGACTTTATATTAACGACGTCGTCCTCTGCGCCCTTTACGCCCCCGCTTACCGCCTCCCGCAGTCGGAGCTGTCGGTTGTGTTGTAGCAGTACTCGATCCGCCTGTAGCTTGTGGCCGCACCCAATCATAATTTACGCGCAGCTCTTCTTCTGTAATATTATGTCGATCTAACACATTCTTTAAATATTTTGTACACAAATCAATAAATGCCTGCTCGTCTTTCGCATTTTTTGCAAGAGCGTGCACCTGCTGTGTTAATGATGTCATATCTATTTCTTCAGAATTATCAAAATCAGCGAGCCACGGTATCTTGTTTCCTAAATTTGCGACTTGCCGCTGGTCATAACCTTTCCCAAGCACATTAGCATTCAACTCTGCTTGCGCCTTGGAAACTTTTGATAACACTGTCTTAGTACGATTTTTATTCCACTTCCTACTACCTTGTGCTCGTGTCATCTTCTGGGCATTCATTAATCCTTTACCCAACATCCCACCTATTGTACTCACAGCGCTAGCTTCTGAGGTTTCCACAATATTATAGTCAGTCAACCCTGTTTTTTGACCATTTACCACTTCAGGTGAAAATTCAAATCCAGTTAAATCAGAATTACCTATGGCTATCTGCTCCCAAGCATGGACACCTTCTTGCCGCATTCTAGCCTTGTACTCCTTTTCACCGATTAATTTCTTAAACCTATCTCTAACAACACCCAAATTTTCATTTGCATCTATCTTTCTGCCAATTTTTCTAGACAAAAGTCGTCGACTAGCATTTTCAGGTGTAAAATCTTCATCCCAACCCAACTCCTTAAGCTCTTCTTCTTCAGCCCGGTTTGGGTCATAAGTAGTACCACTAGTTAAATTTAAATCAAACAACGCATCTCTTTGTTGCATCAAAGATCGTAATTTCTCTTTCTTTTCCGGACTAGCGTCAAGATCCGCTTGAAACTGGTCATCTGTCATACCACCTCTTACACCCTTAATCTCTGACATAATTCGCGCCGCCACATTAGCCTTATCATCTCCAGCCATATTGGCTGATTTAAATAATTCCTTCATTTTGTTTATCTCCAAAGAATGAGCCTGGCTCTCAGTTAAACCAGCTCTTAAAATGTTACCGTCCTTTTTATACTGATCAGCTCTGGACAAAAGAAGTTCCTTATTTTGCTGAAGATCAACCGCTTCTTTCAAACTAGTGGCCTTAGCTTGAGCTTCACGACTTTGCTTACCTAAAACACTATCTAAAAGATTCTCTATAGCTTTTAATTCTTTATATTGTTTTTCTGCGTCTAATCTTTGTTGGACTTCTCGTGTTTCTGCTTTTAAGGCAACAGCTTTCTCTTCTTGTGCTTCCCCCTTCCCCTTCATATATTCTGACATGGCCTCTACCTCTCTTTTTCCTTGCGCTGCATTAGTATATTCTCCCATAACTCCAGCTTTGGCCTTACCTTCATTTGCCTTGCCTAGTCTTTTATAATCAGCTTTAGCTTGCGCTATTTCTGTCTTATTTAAACCGATATTTGCGAGCGCAGCATCAACATCACCACCTGCTTCTATAGCCTGATTAATCCTCTCTCTTCTTTCAGCCATCACAGCTTTTTTTCCACCTTTTATAAGCGCGCCTGTTTCTTGATTAAACTCTAATTCTTCCCCTGATTTTTGTTTTGCTTGCCCTACTTTCATACTACTCACGCTTGCAAGGTGCTCTATCAATTCTTTTCTGTTCTCAACACTTGTTTCTAAATCACGTGTATACTCTTCGTTAAAAGAACCATAACCACCAAATTGCAATCTTCCTCTAGCCAATTGCCTTTTAAACCATCCTCCTCCTAGACCTTTTGTTTCTATATAATTGCCTCTTTCATCCACAGACAAAGCTTTTGCGATTTCGCTTGCTTTTCTGGTCTTTGCTGCTTGTTTATCATAATAGCTGGACAAAACAGTACTTTTTATATATCTACCTCTACGTTTCCAATCAGCAGTACTTAATCCAACCTTGGATAATCCAAAATCACCAACTTTTAACGCTCCTCTTCCAACTGCTTTACCCCCTTCTAAGGCTTTTCTTCCAGCCCATCTAGCAGCAGTAACTCCAGATGCAGTCATGGCCACTTTCTTGCCAAATTCTCCGGCCTTGCTCATCATAGCTCCACCAGCCGCGCCCAATTGTTGCGCTATTTTCGCACCAGTGAGCAACATACCAATAGCAATAGCAAAATTGGCCATATTAGCCCAGCTCATTATAGAAGTAAGGCCAGCGCTTGTTTCTTGGTCAGAAGGATTACCTTTGGAAATCGCTTGGGGATTGTCTTTCTCAAGCTCATTATTCGCATTACCAGCACCCACAGTCACAAAAGATAACCAAAGAAAAAAAGCAATAATTGGTCCGGCTACTACATTACCGCCAAATTCAGACCACCACTGGCCGGCATACTTTTGGGTCTGCGGCAAAACATTCAAAACAAAAGCAAAAGGAGAAAGTACAATCAAAATCCAAAGAGTCATCATGCGTGCCATGAGTAAAAACAAAAAAGTCAACATTGTCATCATCATGATGGCGGCAAAAGTGATTGCTGCCACGGCAGCCAAAAACTGTTCCCCCAGACCTGGTTTAGAAAGATTCGGACTTCCTCCATTGCTAATTTTAAAAATATCTCCAACTCCAAACATGTTTACCATGTTTCCGGAAGCGGTCGCCGCAATACCATTTACAAAAGTAATCATTATTACCTGTGCTACATCAATAATTATTCCACAAATAATACGGCTAAAATTTACCACGATTGCAGCCATGAGTAATTTTACTAATAACTTTTTATACTCATATTGTTCCAAACCAAGAATTGTACCAAAAGAGATAAGTAGCAAAACCACCACAAAAAACATGTTGGTAACATCACGCACCATGACCCAACCAACAATTACCGCTGAAGAGTCTATAAAAGCATTATACGCAGAAACTTCTATAACAAATTTTAAAATGAAAAATGTTAATTTTATAAACAAACCGGCAATAGCAAAAATTACTCCGATCAACCCTTCTGCGATATCATTCCAAAGACTACCGGCATGCGCCACATTTGTACTACCTACCCATAACGCCAAAACCAAAGAAGATAAAATAACAAAACTAACCAAGCCGAATTTGCGGCGTGGCTTTAAAAAACCCCAGAACTTGTACAAATAAAAATTTAATTTATCAAGGATGACAAGCATGAAAAGATAAATTAACTTTTCCGTATCCTGCTGTCGCAGGATGAAAATTACATAGTTAATTATACCATATTTTATTGTCAACAACAATGAAAGTGGGGATAAAAAATAAAAAAATATAAAAAAAATTACTCATTGACAAAACAACCTAAACGTGATACAATTTTCTCCTGTCCAGTTTTGAAAACTGGTTGCGTCAAATTTCGCTTTAATTAGCGAAATACTGGCAAAACCACCTACCAAGAAAGCGGTGATCAGATGAGCAATAATAAGACGGAAAATGTCCTGGTTGTGCTTAGCTTTATCTGGAGGTTGACCCTCATTTTCTCACTACTTGCGATCGGCTGGTGCCACATTGGCTGCGGCGGAGGCAATGATGGCAACTGCGCCATGACCGACGACAACTGTCGCCCGGACACTGACGCCGGCACCGGTGATGATGGCAGCGGAGCCAATCCTGATGCCAATACGGGATCGGATGGTAACAACCAGCCGGACGGAAACACCGATGTCTGCGCCACCTACCAGTGGATGACCAACAACGTGTGGGACTGCGATGCAGGCAATGGCGACCCTTATAACGCGCTACTAAGCGATCAAAGCGGCGTCTGTTATATCCAATTTACTGGACTGTTCTGGCTCTGCTCGGCAAGTGATAGCAAGTGCCAGGACACCCTCAGGCTGGTGATCACACAAGATCCTCCGCCACGACTAAGTGTCAACGGTGATGGATTTAACGTTAACTGCTACCAACGACAATAAGTAGCGGAATATGTGGCATATTACCTTGTGCGTTGAATATATAAATTATAGACAACGCACCAATTTACTTAGCAGAAGAAAATTATTTAAAAAAATTCATCTCCTGAGTAAAACAAAAAACCTTCCCAATATTGGGGAGGTTTTTTGTTTTTAGTTTAATTAATCACATCAGATACTGGATTTTTTATTGCGGAGCCACTATCACATTCCCATTAAATTGAGTATAGGCCGCGCTAGGGAACTGACCACACTCATCTACTCCAGCCGAGAACCAACTCTTGTCATAACATCCTGTACCGCCCGGGCTACTAGCGCTCCCACATGTTCCATTACACCAACCCCAATTGTCTTTTAGCTGTACTTTTGGTTGGAAGACACAGCAACCACCATACAAAGATTGAGTCTGCGCGTCCGGACAAGAAGTTGTCCAACCTGTGCTGGCAGACAGACATTGGTAGACATGATCAAATCGGAAGTAAGCATTATCGCAAGTTTTATCTACGATTTGACCGAAATTTGGAGCAACACTTTCTGGGAAACAATTGTCTAGATAACGGCAATCATTGTTGGAGACACAAGATTTTTTGGTATCGAGGTTGCCTATTGTGCTGGAAACAAAACAGGTATTGGCCGATCCGGTTCCGCCACAAATACCATTTACCGCCCCGCGCTGGTTACGGAAGTAACCATCCAAAGAAACTCTGTTGCCATCTCCCCAATCGACCTGCATTTTTCTGATAGGCATCTGATTTTTGTCGGCAAACCCATAAAGCTTTATATTTACTGGCGCGACAGCGGTAGAAAATACCACATTCCCTGCTGATTGACCATTTAGAGTAAACCCGTTCACGTTTGGACTCGCCGCGGCACCAACCTCCAAACATTTACCACCAGGTTTACAAGTTCCCAAAGGATGAATCTTGGGCGCGCGAGAACTGTTGGTATATCTTGTATTTTCTGTGAAGTTATATGGGTTGAGATTGAGATTGGCAACATTCTCCGGGGTTTTTATTGGAGCATCATAGAAGCTTTTCAGCTCGTTCCATCTCCAAAGCGTATCTATCTTAGGGAAAAGAGCGGATAAGGCTATTTTTCCGTCCGTCAATGGTTGGAGTGGTGGGTTGACGGCATGTCTAAACTCAAAAGAATTGACTGTTTCTGGAGTTGCCGATTTGTTGTCCCCACAAAGTCTTTCTGTCGAAAAATTAAAACCTCCACAACTATATGGGAAACCATTAATAGCCGGCGGCGGATCAAAGGTAGTCTTGTCATAATGAGTATAGACACTGACCATCTTACCCGGATCCAAAGAACTCATTCCCAAACTACCAAATGGCGGATTTAGCCATGGATATTCATAATCACTTGGCCATACTGTCAAGCCAATTAAATTTCCATCCGAGTCAGGTCGACTGGCTATATATTTAGACCTTGCCCATAAATGATCTGTCCAACCAACAGAGCTGTATGGGACAGGTTCTGTTTGAGCTATATGACCACAAGTTTCACGCAAACCAACATAAACTTCAAGAGTTACAGCTTCATCATCTGACCATTCTCCAGTAACACAGACAAGGTTAATTTTCTGTAATTTTTTTGTAGTAGAATTAAATGTAACTTTGATTGCGCAACCGTCATCATTATTGTCTAGATCACCTTGGGGAACACAGTTAGAAAATTTGTCACGGCCAGTTACATCAATATCATCACAAGGCGGCCTATTATCCGCTAACTGACCAACTGATAAAATATCGATATAACCTCCTCCCGCAGCTATATCGGTATTTGAAGGATCGCCAAATTGAAAATTTGGAGTGTCGCTATCGTCGCCTTCTCCATCATCGTATCTCATATACCAAGTTTCTGGGTCGGTACCATCAGACATAAGATAACGACCAATGGGAAGACCTTTTTCATCTTGTAATTTTTGCGGACGAGGGGAATCTTTACCTTCTACACTCCATTGCGGACCATTATATATAGTTTTCAAACCATTACGGATATAAAATGAACCGACAGCAGCAGGGAACCAATCTCCGCCTGTATTTGGAGCGATATTTTTTACTTTAATATAATCAATTTCGTCTTGGAATATATTGTAACTTGCCAAAGTATTGTCTGTAATCTTTTCACGATCAGAATCATCATCCGTATGATTAAAAACTGCTGTTTTTATTAATTTATCATAACTAAAATTGCCATTTGCATCTCTCTGCTGGTTTCCTCTAGCAGACAAACAATAATATTTTCCACCCGCGCTCGATGCTTGGAATCCAGCTTCTACATGCTGACTATTTATATCTGGTACACCCATAATTGTGTCTACCGGCAACCAAGTAAGACAAGCGAAACGGTTTGGCTCGGCATTTAGGGGACGAGAAAAATCCGGTTCTACGCAATAACCATGCCAGCCGATGAGACGAGCTTCTTTGCCTAATCTTTGACAATTGGAATCTGGACAATCACTGTCTGACCCACAAACCAAACCTGTATTTGTTCCTCCAGCACAGATACCGCCGACAATTCCCGTTAACAGGCTTTTGTTTTTGTTGGCAATACCATCAGCATTTGGATTATTAAAGTTCCAGTATTTTGTAAGGCTATCGCCATAAACCACCTTGGTATAATCACAGTCACAACCCATAGCCTTCTTTTGGTCATTAGTAAATCCAGAAGCTTCATTGCACAAAGCTGCAGAGGCATAAACCTGTGATTTAGTAACAGCTTCAGTATTTGGGAAAGGCGAAGTTTCTTCTGGATAAGCTCGGCATGACTGACCAATGGAATTGTTGTCAACATCAGCTGTAGAGCCGTCTGGATTTGAGACACAGACTTGTTTCTTACAAATACCAGAATTACCGCGACCGCACGGCTTGCCTTCGGCAGTTATCGCGCAACCAAAATCTTCGGAAAATGCACCGGGAACACAATTTACTCCGCCACCACAAGGAACTTTTTTGACCAAGCGCCACCGCGCATCAGCAACAGTGCCAAAATTTACTTCAGCCAAATCTTCTATCGGATAATAATTTAAAATGCTATAACCGCTATAATCCTGACCACGCCAATCTGTACTGCGATTGCGGTACAAATCATCAGTCAAAACTTGATTACCTCTTTCTAAAATACCTATCCAGTTAGCGCAATTGGTGCTGTCGCCTTTTTCCGCAGATTCCGGACTCTTGTTGCAACTGCCAATACTATCGCAAATTTCTTTGAAATTGCCTAATTGTGGGTCAAACACTCGATGAGAAGATCGGCATTGCAGCCACTCGCCACATTCGCGATCTCGATCTACTTTCAAGATTATATTCGCATCACCAGGCGCGGCTACGGTGCCTTCTACAGGAGCCACCAAACTGTTATTTAGCAACTTGCTGGCCGCATAGGAGGCGGCTGTGTTCCATAATTTACTTGGCGCGTCTGTTTTATCAAACAAGGTACAGCCGAATTTTTCGCTTACCTGCCCATTACAGCTACTTTGCAAAGCTTTTACTCGTTCATCATTAATTAAATTATATATTTTATTGTTTTCATTGCGGTCTATATATTGAGTACAGCCATTTTGAGCTTCCGGACATTCACCCACAAAATTGTTGTATGAACTGCTGACACCATAAGACCAAAGGCCATAACTGTTCCCCACTTGTAGGTAACTTGGGTAACAAGGCTGCTCGTCTTTGCCATCGCATGTACCGCCAGCGCTGCCGCAATCAGCATCTTGGGAACAGAAGGAGCCGCCAACCGAACATTTTCCTACACCTTTCCAAAACCAGCCGTTGTAGTTTACTCCGCCGATGTAGACAGAATTTCTAAATGAACAAACTTTTTGCCCGGTAATTGTTGGGTCTTTGAAGAACATGTTGCCATTTGTAGAGGCATAACTATTGCAACCCACGGCTTCTTTTTGACAAAGAGTGGTGTCATACAAAGCTGGATCATTTTTTATCAAAACGTCTTCATACTTGTCTCCGCTTGCGGTTTGAATTAGCCTGCCTGCTGATACACAGCCCAAATCCGCTTCACCACAAGTAGCTTGCTGAGTAGCGACTAAATAGATTGGTACGGTTGAAGAAGTGTCCGGCTGAATAAAAATAGTGGAAGTAACGATATTGCCGCCGCCAGCTACAATTTCACCTATGGTAGCCCCAACCACATTTACATAACAACCAAATTGGCCTAATGGCACCTGACAGACATAATCTTGTCCAAGAATAGTTTTTGTAACACTTGTTCCAGCTAAACCAGCTAACCAAACATTGTAAGCGCGAGGCCCTGGTTCATCCGGAGTCTTGCGTGTGTCATAAAGAGCGGTACAGCCAATAGCTTTTTCGCGACAAAGAGAGGTGAACTTGGTCAAATAAATTGGTTTATTGGCTTCGGTATTGTACTCCGAACAACCCAAAGCTTCACCCGGCAAATTGTCATTTATATTGCTATCACAAACCGGGTCAACTTTTAAGGTATTTTTAACTAAATATATATAGTCGGCAACTTCTTTAAAGCTGACGTTGTCTAAGTATAACTGGCCGGTGATAACAAATTTAAGCTGGGCAGTACTGGTACTACCAAGAAGCTCCACTGGCCCCAAGTGATAGAACTGCCAAGCATCACCAACGCTAACTGTGCCTAAAGTTGATACAACGTCATTTTGCAAAGTAACTGTAACACTAGCTCCAGCGCTGCCCTTGGCCCAGAAACTCAAATCGTAACTTTGACCAGGGTTTAATTTGAGATCTTTAGTAACTCCAGTAGCGCCCGAACTATTGTAAGATAATGAATGCTCGCCGGCGTGCGTAGATTCCAAAGATTGAGAGATGTTTGCAACTGGTCCCCAACCCTGCAATGCATCAACAGACGATCCTTCAAAATTGTTACTAAAAATATTTCTAACATTATTACCAGCATTGCCTTTGTAGGCTCGGCAAGTATTTACTTCTGCCGCGCAACCATTGCTGCTGCCAGCATTATTGCCCACACCATCAGGTAGGCCGTTATAGAAACACTGACCGTCGCGGTATTCTCCATCTTGGAAACAGACGCTACATTTATTTTGCGTTGTATCCCAGAATCCTTTTTGAGCGGTACATTGAGCTTGAGTTAAGTTTACTGGACGTAATTCCGTGTCATTTAATCTGTAAGGCGTACAAGACCCGGAAACAGCAATTGTTTTTGCCAGCAGTTTATAATACACAACTCCTTGATCATCATTGAATTGACGGCAATCCGGATCAGCTAAACCTTGTTTGTATAACGCTTCGCTACATCTAGAATTATAATTAGTCAAATCTTGACTGGTGCGAAAGAAATATTTAGGACTGCCATCAACATCTTTTTGCAAAACAAATCCTTTTAATTGATAACCGCCGACCACAGATCCTTCATAAGTATAAAAGTTTTTTTGTTTAGTTTCATCAGGCAAAATACAAGGACGCAAATAGGAATAATGCTCTATTTTTTCTAAACCACCCACGGTGGCGCTAAGGTTAGTAAAGCTGGCACAACCTTCATCTACAGCATTACATCTGGAACCGGAAGATGGAATTATATACGCCAAAGATTGTCCATCAGAATAATTACTTGGCATTTCTCTATAACCTGCATAGCCAACACATCTTTTATCACACTGGTCATTCCAAACTATCTGGCTTTCCACAATTTTGGCTGGTTCAAATTTGCCCGGTATGCTGTCACCAGCATAACTTACCGGATTATACCAATTACAATTTACTTCACTAGAAATACAGACCGATGCGTAATTATTGCATTTTGGATTATCTGTTAATCTGTTTAAATCAGAAGTGGTTTGAGGCCAATCTATTGCCAAAGTGCTAGTATTGGTATCATAACATCCCAAATAATATGGTGCTTGACGCAAAAATAGGCGATCCGAAGTGCTGGCTACTGAAAAAGAGGAACAACCATCAGAACCAACCGAACAATTTGAAGGAGTTTTGTTGTTAAAATAAATCGCCGAATTTTCACCAATGTTTATATCGTTTTTGGAATAACCGGTCCAGGCTCCAGAACTATCTTGTTTTAAACTATACTCCGCGCAACCCACGTTATCTTGTGTACAGTACCCAGTATCAAGAGTACGATAAAGATAGCTTACGGTCTTGCCAGTGCTGTCTTGGAATGATCTGCAGGTATTGTATTGGGCATCGCATTTACCCGCATCAATTCTCCAGACATTTCGTTCTCGTGTACAATAGCCTTGATTGGAACAGTTGCCGTTTTTATCATAAGCCACACAAGTGCTTAAATCAGCACATTCTTGGGAACGATTTGGTGTGCCGCCAAAAAATGGTGTAGCGCCAAAAGCCAAAAATTTACATTTTATTAGTGGCGCTTTTAATACCCAGTTTGGATCGATAAGATGACAAAATGGTTTATTTACCGGATCATTATTTACCCCAACTACATTTCCGTTTATATCTTTTATAAAATTACAATCATCAAAGCCCTCTACAACTTGTTTGAGTGTCCAAGGAGTATCTGGATTGCTGTTTAAGGCCGCAATTTCAAAGCCTAGTGGCAAGACTCTGGATTTACGTAATTTGGCAATGTTGGCATAGCAATAAGCTCTTTGATAACAATTTGGATCTGTCTGATCTGCTGTACGTTCTGGAGGAATTAATTTCCATTCCCCATGTAGCCAATTTTTAGCTATGGCATCAGCGATAGTAACCGGTTTGCCTACAGCTGTTTCTTGAGCCGCTTGAGCCAAGCCGCTATCAGCCACACAATTTTCTGCCCCGCGTGAACCTGGCGGACAACTGGTAAAATTTCCTAAAATATTATAATCATCAACCTGCACATTTGGCGGAGTAAGAAAATCGGCAAATAAGGCTTCGGCCTCTTGTCTGCCGCCACCGCTTACTTGGCCCTCTAAATTGACCAAGGTATCTTGAAGAGATTTACAGCTTTTATCACCATGCTCGCCAACACATATACCAAAAGGAAACATGCCTTTGGTACGGTAATTTTCAACCATTTTTGAGATTAAAGTGTTGGCAAAAAGCGAAAGCGCACCGTTTATACTCCCCTCTAAACCTGTACCCAAAACAGACCAAAAACCGGTTTCGATTTTTTTCTGTTGTTCGCTCGGACTTATATTTTTCACATCATTAGCAACAACGCTGGCCGGGGTAACAATCGCGCCGGAAATTGGACTTGTTTTTGGTTTGATACCTTGACCTTCTTGTCTTTGCAGTTTTGCGCCTTCGGTTTGTTTAGCTACTAAATTATTAATTTTTTCTGTAGCGCTCATCACTATACCGACATCGCTTTGCTCTACAGAAAAAGCAACATTAAACTTTTTGGCTATATCATCTGAACTACCGTACTGACTCCTCCAGTTATCGCTACTTAAAACATCTTTTTGGAAACTAGACCAGGTACATTTTGGTTTCAGCACGCCTGGTGTTTGATTTAAATCCATAAATTTATTTGTCAAACCAATACGCATGGCCAAATCAATTTTTGGATCTGGAATTTTACATAAATTTAAACCATAAGGAGCACCCAAAGCGTCTATAGCTACTCCAACTGTATTGTCGGCCACATCTGATAGGTAATCACGAAAACCTTTGGTGTGGGCAAACGGAGTCTGGCCTTTCCCTCCAGAAGCTAGCCAAACCGCCGTGTCATAAGCTACCCGACGCATAATATATGAGGCAGATTGGACAGCGATATTAATAGTAGCCATCTTTAAAAATTTTCCAATTTTCTCCAAAAGAGTTCTTCTTATTTCTGGCTGGCTCTCGACAACTGTTGTAGGTATAACTGCTTTTGCTGGCTGAACAAAAGATACAGAACCGACAATGGTCGCAAAAATAAAGATTGCTAATAAAATTTTTATTCCTAATTTTTGTAACCTATTGAACATAGAAATTATGGATTGGCTGTGCTACTTGCGCTTAAAGCCTCTTTTACCATTTTCATTAATTCAGCATCGGAAGTGGTATCAATAATTTTCTTATCCAAACCTGCGTCTAGTAAAATTTTACGAATTTGAGCCGGATCATTTAAAGCTTGATTTAAATCTTCTTGTGAAGGAGCCGGACCCAAAGTAGATGATACGGAATTTAAGGCTACATTACCTAGTACAGCATCTTCATTTACTTCTAAATTAGCGCAATTTTGACCTTCTGGACAAAGAGGGTCCGAACCTCTGTCCACCTCGTCTTTGTCTGGTATGCCGTCGGAATCAGTATCAGCTAGATAAGGACTTGTATGATAAACGTATAATTCATCAAAATCATTTAAGCCGTCTTTGTCAGTGTCGCGATACATCAAAGCTTCGCTGCTATTTATATCATCTCTAACCAAAGGCGGAATTTTTTTGCTTAGAGCAAAAGGCGCATACATAGTATTTCTAATTTGCAAAATACCTAAACCAATCGCAAAAACAGAAAAAATAGATAGTAAAATTACTCCTATCTTTTGTTCTTTTGATAGTCCTTCCTTGGCCTGTTCCTCTGACATACGGAACAACGATTATATTGCTTATATTATAACACAAAAAACTATAATTTTGATGGGGATAACTACAATATGTTTTGTATCTGGCTTGTTAGACCTTGCCACTGCTCTATAGACAGTTCCTGAGCCCGGACTTTTTCGCTTATTTTCATATCAACAAAGACTTTTTTTAATTTTTCCTTATTCTGTTTGCCCACCATAGGTTCTAGGTTTTTAACAAGCATTTTGCGGCGATTAGCAAAGCCAGACTTTACAATTTTAAAGAAACCTTCACCAATTTTATCTGATTTTATATTTTTTATCTTTATTATAGCCGAATCCACTCCTGGTACTGGCCAAAAATATGATTTTGGCACATTCATTACAATTTCTGGTTCTCCGTAACATTGGACGGAAACCGCCAATACAGACATATCCCCCGGACTAGCACAAATCCTTTGGGCTACTTCTTTCTGTACCATCAAAACCATAAATTCCGGCCTATTTTCAGCTTCCAAAAATTTGCGGATAACATTGGAAGTAATTTGGTATGGCAAATTGGCAATGACTTTATATTTTCTTAAATCTATATTTTGATTTAAAACATTTCCCCAAACAATCTCTATATTTTTATTTTTCTCCACTTGTTCTGTCCAATATGATTCTAATTTTTTTTCAATTTCATATGATATAACTTTTTTTGCTTTTTCACCAAGCGCCAAGGTCAAAACTCCAAATCCAGGCCCAACTTCTACTACCACATCATCTTTTTTAATCTCCCCTGCTTCTAACATCGCCATTATTGGTTCTTCGTTAATCAAAAAATTTTGACCGTATTTTTTAGAAGGAATAAGGCCGTATTTTTGGCAGAGATGTTGTAAATAGTTAACATTATATAGAGAAGTCATAACTATTGTATGTTTAAACCACTATCTGTATACCTATTAGACGCATTCCATATTAACCAGCCAGCATTTTCCGGATATTTTTCTATTTCATTTATCTGCGCCCGAATTTTTTCAGCATCGTATACTGCTCCCAAATTAAAAGCTTGTATCCAAGGACGAACTTTGGCGCGTTTGCCTATAAAATTTGCCATACCCAATTTCATACCGTTTTCAAATACCACCGCCGGATTATCAGCCGGATTAGCCAACCCCAAATGACCGCTTGGATAATGGGAAGGATACATCATGGGAGAAATATAGTCGACTTCATCTACAGCGTCTACCAATCTTTGACCAATACGCATATCGTCTTCACCATATTTTTCCATAACCAAACCAAACATATCTAGAGATATCCAAGCTGGTTCGTCTTTTAATTTTAAATTAAGAAAATGATAAAAGTTTCTCATCACTTCATATTTTTTTGTAGAAGAACCCATGCTATAAACAGCTTGGGTCATATCGCCGTCCGATGGGAAACGTACATAATCAAAATTTATTTCATCAAAACCAAAGCCAATCGCTTCTTTGGCCAGAGCGACATTGTATGACCAGACTTCTTTGCGGCTAGCATCTACCCAGGCCAAGCCTTTTTTGTCCCGCCACAAATCTCCAGATTTATTTTTTATGGCCCATTCCGGTTTTTTTTCTGCCAAAATCGGATCTTGAAATACGGTTTGTCGAGCAATGACATAAATATTTTTGGCATGAAGCTTTCTGATCAAACTTTTTACGTCTCCCAAACGATTCTCGTCTGTTTTTAAATCATTTACCAATTTAATATTGCTATCATACAAAATTTTGCCACTATAATCTTTTATATCTATCACCACCGCATTTAATTCTGTTTTGTCTATTAAATCTATAATCTCATCTAACTTTTTTGGATTAGCGGCTGAATAAGCAGTGAGATAAAGACCTTTGACTACCACTACTGGTGATTTGGCGCGCACAGACATATCTATTTTGATAGTTGAAATACTATCAGACATCATAATTGTGTTTTCTATAGCAAACACAGTTTCTTTCCAATACCACCAAATAAAAATACAGGCAAAAAGAAAAACGCCTATTAATAATATTAAAAATAAGTTGGGGTGGCGCTCACTAAATTTTTTAGTCTCCACGCCGCTATTTAGTTGATCTTGGTTTGGCCCTGACGTAAAATTTGTAAGTTATTACCAACCACACTAACAATGGTGGTAGGAGGATTTTCTGCTAATTCTCCCCCATCTATTAGTATATCAGGTTTTTCGTTTCTAGAGGAAAAAACTTCAATAATATCTTTGGAGTTATAAATATTACCGGCATCAGATAAATTAGCAGAAGTGGCTACCAGTGGCCTATTTAATTTTTCCGATAATAATTTCGTTAAAGGAAAATCGGTAACTCTAACAGCGATAGTATTATCTGTGGCAACAACTCCCTTTGCTAAATTGTCTTTTTTGCTATACTCACCTACCACCGTTAGCGGCCCGGGCCAATATTTACTCGCCAAATCTTCCAATAAATCATTCCAGACTAAATATTTTTTAGCCATTTCAATATCTGGCACCACTACCAGTAGTGGCTTATCGCTTTTTCTGCCTTTTATTTTAAAAATTTTATCCACAGCGTCTTGGTTAGTCGCATCACAACCCAGCCCATACGAAGTTTCAGTCGGGAAAACAATGGTCTGACCGTTTTGCAAAGCCAAAACCGCTTTGTCTAAATTTTTTTGATCAATAATTTCCACAAATTTATTTCTTTATCCAACGTAAATACGCTTCGCAAAGCGGCAACAAATCCCCTTCTAATACAGATTCCGGATCGGTTGATTCGTATTCAGTGCGATGGTCTTTTACCAAATGATATGGATGTAAAACATACGAACGGATCTGATTTCCCCATTCGGCGGATTTGTATTCACCACGTAATTCTTGGCGTTCTTTGGCTTTTTGTTCTTGCTCCAGACGGTGTAGCTTGGCCTTCAAAATTTTCATGGCCATATCCTTGTTTTGCTGTTGCGATCTTTCGTTCTGACAAGAAACAGTGATGCCGGTCGGGACATGGACAATGCGAACAGCCGAATAGGTGGTATTTACACTCTGTCCACCATGCCCACCAGCCATAAAAGTATCTATACGTATATCTTTCGGGTCTATTTCTATCTTTATTTCACCATCTAGTTCAGGTAAAACTTCTATCAATGCAAAAGAAGTGTGGCGCATTTTCTCCGCATCAAAAGGAGAAATACGCACCAAACGATGAACCCCGTGTTCGGACTTTAAATATCCATAAGCAAAACGGCCCTTAACTTCAAACATTATAGATTTGTATCCCGCTTCGGCTCCGCGAGATTCATCAATAACTTTTGTTTTCCAACCCATCTTGTCGCAAAATCGCATTACCATTCTTAGTAGCATTTCGGCCCAGTCCTGCGCCTCTGTGCCGCCACTGCCAGCATGGATAGCAATAATGGCGTTATTTTTATCATATTCTCCATTTAACAAAACATACAATTCATATTCCGAAAATTCTTTCTCTAATTTTTTTGTTTGTTGTTCTATTTCATCAGCCAAAGAATCGTCACCTGAACCAGCCAACTCCAACAAATCATTTGTCTTTTTTTCCAAATCAGCAAATTTTTCCACTTCTTTTTTAATATCCTGATAATCTTGGCTAATGGCTTGAGCATTTTCTTGATTAGACCAAAAATCAGGCGCATTCATTTCGCCTGACAATTGTTCTAACTTTTTTTGCAGATCTTTTATGTTTAAAAGGTTTTTTGTATCCGCTATTTTAACCTGCAACTCCTTCAAATCTTCCAGAGACATACTTTAAAATACTTTATCGATACCTATAGATATAAACATGGTTACAAAAGATGAACCAATAACAGCTGCCCATATATATGGCAAAGAATGTTTAAATGGTACACCCATTAAAAAAGCGATCATCGTGCCGGTAAAAATACCGCTTCCAGGAATAGGCAAAGCAATAAATATAGCTAAACCGAGCAATCCGTATTTTTCATACCGAGCAAACTTGTCTTGAGCGTGGCGCAAACTCTTTAACCAGGATCTGCCAAAAAAAGTTCCGGAATTTTTCTCAACCCACCTATGAAAGTTATCGGCAAAATAAAGCAACGCGGTAATAGGCAAAAGATTGCCGGCCAGAGTAATTAAAAGAGCTTTCCATACCGGCATATTAAAAGCAATAATTGCCATAGGCAAAGCTACCCTTTGTTCCAAAACCGGAGTCATGGCTACCAAAAAGGTGGCCAGCTCGGGAGGAAAACCGGAAAATGCTGAAATTACAGATTGGATCATATATAATAAGTTTACATCAAAATTTATCATTTAGCAATTAATCTTTGACACGATTATCTTGTTATGATAATTTTTTAATACAAGGAGGCGCTATGAAAGGTTTCGGACTGTTGGTTGCTGGATTTCTACTATCTTTTTTGGCCATGCTCTTTCATCACATCGCGCAGATGTGGCAAACACCCATCCGTAATCCCCTCTAAAAAAGGCCCCGACATATTTCTGTCGAGGCCTCTATTTATTTTATCTTTACATCATTCCCATACCGCCGCCCATTCCACCCATTCCTCCACCCATTGGCGGAACCGATTCTTCTTTCTTTGGAATTTCGGTAATTACCGCTTCAGTAGTCAGGAACATGCCAGCAATAGAGATTGCATTTTGCAGAGCTGTACGAGTTACTTTGGCTGGATCCACAATACCGGCTTTTACCATATCTTCATAAGCTCCAATAGCGGCGTTATATCCATGATTACCAGAATTCTTTTTTACTTCTTCGGCAATCACTGCCCCGTCTACTCCGGCGTTAAAAGCAATTTGGCGTAGCGGCTCTTCCAAAGCGCGACGTAAAATATTTACTGCTACAGCTTCTTCATTTTCTAAATTCAAATTATCCAAAGATTTGATAGCTCGCACTAATGCAACACCTCCACCAGGCACTATACCTTCTTCTACCGCAGCTTTAGTAGCGCCAACAGCATCTTCAATTCTGTGTTTAACTTCTTTCATTTCAGTTTCGGTAGCTGCGCCAACTTTTATTACTGCTACTCCGCCAGCCATTTTGGCCAAACGTTCTTGTAATTTTTCGCGATCAAAATCACTGTCAGTATTTTCTATAGCTTTTTTTATTTGCGCTACTCGGTTTTGCACTTCAGTGGCATCACCTTTGCCATCCACAATAGTTGTGTTGTCTTTAGTAGCTACAACTTTTCGCGCAATTCCCAAATCTTCCAAGCTGGCATTTTCCAATTTCAATCCTACTTCTTCGGTAATAACTTTTCCGCCGGTAAGGATTGCCAAATCTTGCAACATTTCTTTGCGTCTGTCGCCAAAGCCAGGAGCTTTAACAGCTAACACATTAAATGTGCCGCGCAGTTTATTTAACACAAATGTGGTTAAAGCTTCACCATCTACATCTTCGGCAATAATTACCAGTTCTTTCTTACCACTTTCCGCAATTTTTTGCAATAATGGCAAAACGTCTTGAATTGAAGATATTTTTTTATCAGTAAGCAAAATGTATGAATCGCTAAATTCAGCTTCCATGCGTTCGGAATTTGTTACCATATATCCAGAAACATACCCTTTATCAAAACGCATACCTTTTACGGTTTCAATACTCATACCAAAAGATTGTGATTCCTCTACGGTAATCACGCCGTCTTTGCCAACTTCTTTCATCGCCTCGGCAATCTTGCCGCCAATCTCTTTATCATTGGCGGAAATAGAGGCAACGTTGGCGATTTCACTTTCTTCTACTGGTCGAGAAATTTTTTCTCTAAGTTCTTTGACAACAGTTTCTAAACATTTGTCTAAACCTCTCTTTAAAGCTACTGGGTTAGCACCAGCAGTAACATTTTTCATTCCTTCTTTTATAATCGCTTGCGCCAAAACCGTGGCCGTAGTTGTACCATCACCTACATCTTCATTAGTTTTACTGGCCACTTCTTTTACCAGTTCCACGCCAGCATTTTCAAATTTATCTTCTAAATCAACTTCTTTAGCCACAGTCACGCCGTCTTTGGTAATCATTGGCGCGCCAAAACCGCGATCTAAAACTACATTGCGTCCTTTTGGACCCAAAGTAACTTTTACTACATTAGCCAAAGCGTTTACTCCGCGTACTAATGCCTGACGAGCTTCTTCGCTAAATAAAATTTGTTTTGCCATATAAAATTTATTAATTATTCAATTACGGCCAAAATATCATCTTGTGATATTATTTTGTATTCTTCTTTATCAAGCTCCACTTTTTCTCCTCCCCAATTTTTCAAAATCACTCTGTCCCCTACTTTTACCTGCATCAAAGAAAGCTGGCCATTTTCCAGAATCTTACCAGGACCAACAGCCACAACTTCGCCTTCTGGCTTCTTTTCATCTTTACCAGGCAAAACTAAACCAAACGAGGTCACCTCGTCAACTTTGGCTTGTTTTACCAAAACATTATCTCCTAAAGGTCTTATTTTCATATTAAAAAAGTTATTAAAATTACCTTATTTTGTGAGCCCACTTTACTATAAACAGAGCCAAACGTCAAGGGTTGACTTTTAATTAACAATGTGGTAGGCTTACCCCTAGAAGGGATAAAAATCATGGCCAAAGAACTCGACGTCTCTACACATTTTGAAATCACTCTCTTTGTAAATAAGCGAAAATATCGCTACCAAACCGAAAAAATTATGGACATCACTGGTGACTGTCCAAAAGCTAATAAAGAAAATCGATTTTTGCTTCTTTACGGCCGGACAAAGGGTAAAGGTCGCTTTGTCCAGTTGGCTCAATACGCCCAACGCCACGAGAACGAAGTTAATAACGTAGACGAATATTTCTTTTTGAACAACATTGACGAAGTGATGGAGGCTGATATCCGGCATGACTATTTTGGTCTGTGGGCAGACAAACTAGGTCTACACAAGTGGGATCTCCTTACCATCATCAAGAAACACGCCCCCGCGGCCTGATTCCAAAAATCCGACTTTTACGGCTACATAGCTCCATTGCAAATTTCTGCTTGGAGCTTTTTATTTTCTAAAGACTCCGAATACTTCCATAATTGTCAAGAGAAGCACTCTAATGAAATTACGACTAAAAACAAAAGCAATCCGATAAGGATTGCGTCATAATTTGATTAAAGAACTATTTTTTATTTAACGAACTTTGAAGGCGGTTTTACTCTCATGGATAATTTCATTTTTTACTAGCAAAAACACACTTATGATAAATTCTCCTGGAACCGTTGGCACTAACCGAAACTCCGCAACTATATCTGATTTTGGAGGAATGGGCAGACTCTCACGAAGTGAATTTTTCTCAAAATGAGGACAAATAACTATAACATCGACGTGATCAACAGCATATTGCGTTTGATCATTTGCTGGAGGTGTTAAGCTTGCTCGCAATAGATATGTCCGTCCTACGACAAGCGCTTCATCTTTACTTAGATCAACAATCCAAACCTTAAAGCACAACTTGCCGGCCACAACTTCTTCGTTCTCAGAAGCTTTGTTTTCTTCCTTAGCCATTATCACCCTCCTATGATTGAGCTAACTCTACTATAAACACAGTAGTTGTCAAGAGTTTTAGACCTTCTTATACCCCCAACCAAACTTCAATTTTACCAGTCCGGCATTTTCCAAAGCACGCCGGCGCAAAGGTAAATATGACGGAAGAGATTGTATTTCCCCCTGCAAAACCCAACCATCTGTCATCATATCCTCAAATTCTTGTTGGTGCTCGGACAAATCCGAACTGTCAAAATAAAAATCAATTTTGCCCGCCATTGTCATCTTGTAAATCGCTGGGCTATTCACATTGATTAGCGACCAACTTATTGACATGGCATAACGCTACTCCGCTAATGTAATTTTGTCAATAAATGGTTGACAATAACTTTATTTACTGATACAGTGGCCTCGTTACAACAAACAAGGAGAAAAATAGTGGCCCACAAGGATATCTGTATAAAATTCGAAGTTGAAGGCCGTAATTATGAGGCGGTCGGATTCCTTGAAGAAAACGAGTCGTCAGTCGACGGCGTTGAAATGCTAAAGCGTACTGGAGGTATAATTGGTGATGAAGATCAAGTAATAATCTGGAAGTGCCCCCGCCACAAGCTTCCACAAGAACTAAAGAAGTATTTTTTCTTCACCAATAGACAGGGTCTAGATTACGCAGCTGAAATCCCAGGACATCCTGGATTTACTGCTTACAAACTTATTCAAGATATCGCTTGGGAGGCAAACAAAATGACCAGCGTTTTCCTTGTAACACGGCGTGTCCAGTAAGACAAATTCCTTAGCCCCGTTCGAATTAACTAGTTCACGGGGTTTTTAATTTCTATTATTCCTAATGACCATATTGCCCACCAAAAAACCATTCCTGTATACATGCTCCACAACCAATGATCAAAAATTCCTGTAAAAATTAAAGTTACTAATATAGGCGCATAAACAATATTATTCTTCACTATATGCCAAACCAATTTTTTGTATATAAAAAACAAAAATACAACTCCGGCCAAACCAATTTCTACCAGCGCTAATAAATAAATATTATGAACCGGCTGATAATCCCACGATTTCAATGTCGGATATTTTTTATACAAAGCATAAGTGTACGCGCCTGGCCCAATTCCAAAAATAGGACTTGACTTAATAAAAGACGCCGCTTCTGCATACTGGTTTTTTCTTTCGGAAATTGATTTTACTTCCAAACGATTATTCAAATTAAATCTGGCAGAAAAAACTGGATAAAAAATTATCAACCAAAAAATTACGACTCCGGCGGCAAAACCAATCTGTTTGCCAAAACCTTGTAGCCATTGCTTCTGTTTAAAAATGATTAAAGCCAACAAGCATAATATTCCGACTATGGCCGCCAGCCAAGCGGCTCGTGAATATGAAACTAGGAGTCCGGATAAAACTAAAATCTGGCCAATACTAATCAATATCTTTGTTCGTGATGATTCTGTTTTTAAATACAAAACCAAGCCTAAAACAAACAGAATTGCTAAATAGATTCCCAGTGAATTGGGCGAACCAAAGCTACCATAAGCTCGCAACCATCTCTGATCAGCAAACTCAATCACGCTCGGACCTAAATTTTTGGCTTCTTGACTAGCCATACCCAACCATTTGCTAGCCCGGACATGTTGAGTCAAAAATTGACTGACAGCCAAACCACCTTGTAAAACCGCTCCCGCCCAAAGAGCCGCCTGGTACTTCATTTTCTCACTCTGTACGGCTAAAATTGTCATAAAAGCCATGGCTTCTAAAATATGAAAGATGTAATTATATGACACCCAAAAATTTTTGCTTAAAGCCAGAGAAAAACCGAGGGAAAGTAAAAATAAAAGCAAAATAACGCGCTTGGGTTTTGATTTTAAATTTACCCAAAATTCTTTTTTTAGATAATGCTGGATGAAAAATAAGATCAAAATAATCCAAAGCAAAATTTCTGTGGCATAGAGACTAAACGTGCCATACTCCCAGTTACCATTATTTAATTCTCCGTATTGCCAAATATACCTGGTTTGCCATGGCAACAGGAATAAAAAAGCTAACAATAATAAATTAAATATTTTTTTCAACTGCATATTGAATTTTTTGTTGCCAATCATTTCTATACGAAATTCTAGTATCTTTTTCATGAAATTTTAAAACTTCATCAGATATTACCACACCCTTATCTTGTCCCCTATCTATTTCTTTGCCGGAAAATTTCATTTTAGATAACTGTATCTGTTTGGCTTGGTTGTTTATCGCATCGCCATAACCACCTTCCCACATTTTTTCCCAAGCTTTTTTCCAAATTTTACTAAATTTAGATTCGGGAATAGATAATAAATATGAAGAGGTTTGTTTTGGATCTAAATTTGGTAAATAATTTTTTGTCCATGAATTTGCTCCCAAAAATTTAGTATAATAATTATCTGGATCAAAAATCGGCAGCATCTGATTTAACCAATAAGCAAAGTGTATATCATCATCAGCTATTCGCCATTTGGCCAAATCTAAACTTGAAGTAGTTACATAAAAACTCAAACAAATTTTGTTTTTCACCTTTTTACCAACGCGCCTTAATCCAAACAATGTGAGTAAAAAAGTAACAAACAGTCTGGTAATCCAGATCCTATTTTTTTCGGTAATTATAAAAAAATCTATGTCACTATCTTCGTTTGCCTGTCCTGATCCGGCGGTATTGCAAACAAAAACAGCCCGCAAATACGGGACTGATCGGATAATTTTAGCCGCTCGACGGGCAATTTTTAATTTTTCTTCTGAGATTAAAAGCTTGCGGCGACGAATTTCAACAACTTCTTCTCGTCCGGGCAAAAAATAATAACCGAATTTGGAATTTAAACCACCTATTGTATTTAAAAAATCTGAATAACTGCCCGCTGGCGGTTGCCAAAGGAAAGAAAACAACTCTTCTTTGGTAAGAGGATAATTAGCCAAATCAAAATACGCTAAAGTTTTAATTATAGAATTATGGAGCGGAGATTCCATAGTCTTGATTATTCTAAGAGAGCTTTTACACCAACTTCTGAATTTAAGACGCTATCGTATACAATAACACGATCCTCTTTAATTTCTTTTATCTGCGCGCCAGCAATAAGAAGTGGTTTGGCGCTTAAAAAATTTTGCCGAACCAAGTAGCGCAACACGGATTGTGTAGTTGCGTCCAGTTCTAAATCAAAAATTCGCCCTAATTTTACTTCCGATTCTGTATAAACCGGCAGGCGTAATAACTTATGAAGATTGATGAACATTGCAGATTCTTATTTAACAATTTCTCCTTCTACAATATTACCATTAGTTTTAGGTTTTTTGAATAGCCAGACTTGTTGTAGAGCCATCAGTAACGTGCTGAAAAACCAATACAAAGTAAGACCAGCTGGAAGTGTAAAACCAATCACAACAGTCATCACCGGCATAAAATATAGCATCTGTTTGTTCATCATCACGGTCATGGCTTCGTCTTTTGATCCCTCACCCGCTTCTTTTGGCGGAGATTTTCTAGTCAAAGTTTTGGCTTGAAAATACTGGGCCAAACCAGCTAACACGGCCAAAACATAATTTGGCTTGGCCATATCAAAGACGTGTAAAGAAATTTGATTGATTGTGCCGGGATTGCTAACAAAAGAATACAGGGAATTTGCCAAATCCTTTGAAGCTAAGCCGTCGCGCAAAACCATGTACAGAGCAATCAAAATTGGCAATTGAACTAACATTGGCAAACAAGAAGTAATAGGATTTACTTTGTTGTTTTTATACAACTCCATTATGGCCTGTGTCTGTTTTTGCTTGTCATCAGCATATTGCTTTTTTACAGCTTCCATTTTTGGCTGTAATTCTTGCAGAGCGCGTTGAGCTTTAATAGAAGATCCCGTAAGCGGATATAGCACCAAACGCACCAAAATGGTGATAGACAAAATAACTAATCCGACATCATGACCAGGAATAACATTGTATAGGAATACAAAAACATTAAATATCGGCTGGTACAAAATTGTGTGAAACATAAAAATTTTATTCCGATTTATCTTCGCTGGCTGATTCTTCGATCGCTGTTTCTTCGCTAGAAACAACTTGTTTTCCGCCTTCTTCCACCACATTTATTTTCCAACCAGTAAGTTGAGCAGCTAAGCGAACATTTTGTCCGTTACGGCCAATGGCTAAAGAAAATTGTTCTGGAGCCACACTGACCTCGGCTGTTTTGTTTGCTTCATCTAATTTAACATCCAAAACTTTGGCTGGAGATAAAGCATGAGAAATATATGCTTTAGCATCATCGCTATACTGAATAACGTCTATTTTTTCTCCCCCTAATTCTTCAATAATGGTATTTATTCTACTACCTCTTTGACCAATGCATGATCCGATAGGATCAATTGATTCGTCACTGGTACCCACAGCTACTTTGGAACGGAATCCTGGTTCGCGAGCAATGCCTTTTATTTCTATTAAACCATCGTTGATTTCTGGGATTTCTTGTTTAAAAATTTCTCGTACCATGCCCACATCACTGCGTGACAAAAGTATTTCCGGACCGCGCGGACTCATCTGGACGGCGAGCAATAAAAACTTCATGCGAGCGCCGGGACGATAATGATCGCGGCTGTTTTGTTGGTCAGCCAAAAGCACTCCCGTAACTTTACCAAAATCCACCAAAACTTTGCGGGCTTCGGCTCGTTGAATAGTACCCATTATCAATTGTCCTTCTTGTCCTTTAAAATCATTAAAGACAATACCTCTCTCGGCTTCACGAATTTTCTGGATAATAACCTGCTTAGCGGTCTGAGCGGCCATGCGACCAAATTCACTAGGGATATCCAAAGATATTTCCATTACCTCTCCTATCTTAACTTTCTTATCAATTTCTTTGGCAGCGCTAATCATCAATTCCGTTTTTGGATTAAAATGAGGCAGATCAGCAGTCTCTTCTTCAGTTAATTCACGACCCTCTTCTTTGGCTTTTTCGCGTCTGGCAGCCAACTCGTCTTGGGCAGATTCAAGCACGTCTTCGGCAATATCTTCTACCACAGTCTTAATATCCCAAGCCTTCATATCGCCTGATTCCGGGTCAAATTTAACCTTAATATTTTGCTGTTTATTGCCAAAATCTTTGCGGTAAGCGGCAGCAAGCGCAAACTCAATAGCTTCCATTACAGAATCGTAAGGAAGGTTCTTTTCATCGCACAAAAATTGGATAGCTTTTGTAATCTCGGACATACTAATTTAATTTTAGGGTTTAAAAAAAGCAGCTTCTTATTGAAGTGCTTTACATCAATAGAATACCACAGACTTTACTGATTGTCAACAGGTATCATTATATCACCTTTTAAGTCAGTTCTCAAAATTTCCGCTCCCACTCTCTCCAATTTCTTTAATACTCGTAGTGACGGGTGGCCATAGTGATTACCCTTACCTACCGAAACAGTAGCTATGCGGGGACCAACTAAATTTAAAAATTCCTGCCCTGAAGCGCTGTCACTACCATGATGCCCGACTTTTAAAACGTCGGCTTGGAGCGCCGGACAGGTGGTTGAAGATACCGAACAATATTTGTGTACAAGCGCCTGCTCTACAGGCTCTTCCATATCACCGGTGAATAAAAAACTTATACGATCATTTTTTAACCTAAAAACTATGGAATAATTATTATTATCATCAGCCGCAACTGTTAAAGATAAAGAACTGTCGGGAGACAGAAATTCTAAGGTAGAGCTGGCAATTGTCCAAACCTCTGGCTTATCCATAATTTTTACAGTTGCGCCAGACTCGTTTTTTACCGTCTTATCCCACTCGCGCCAGTAAGGATCGTTTTCTTTTTTATGATCGTTGATAATAACTTGTTTTACTTGGTAATTTTTCAACACATCCACGCAACCGCCATAATGATCTAAATCCGGATGAGTAACCAGAACATAATCTATGATGCGATCATAAAAAGGCAGTGTTTGACCTAACTTAGCTAAGATTTTTTTATCCTTACCACAGTCTACCAACATTTTCTGGCCATTATTAAACTGGATTAGAGACGCGTCCCCTTGGCCAATATCAAAAAAAGTTACTTTAAATTTATGGGGACGATTTTGGTTGTAATAAAAATAAAAAACACATCCCAGCAATAGGATTGAAAATAAAACTAAAACAAAAATAATTTTTCTATCTTTAAACATCTTACTTTCTTGCTAAAACAATCTGATCCACCCACAAATCTTTTTCCTTCACAAACACCTCTTCTTCAATTTTATATGCCAGTGACTCCAAAATTTCCTTTATTTTTTCCGGACGGTGGTAATATGATTCTATAATAATCTCGCCTTCTTTTGTTTTAACTAGTGGCGGATCTTTTTGGTTGATGTTTGTTACTACAAACAATCCCCCGTCTTTTAAAACCCGATAGACTTCATCAAAAAATCTGGTCAGATCTTTTAAGTGCACGATTAAAAATGCGGCTGATACAATATCAAAAGTTTCGTTTTCAAACGGCAACGCTTCCACGTCAGCAACAACTGTCTGTATTTTATTGTTTTTTCTTTTAATTTTTTCCAACATTTTTGGCGAGATGTCCAAAGCTGTCACCTGCGCATCACGATGGGCCAGGGCCACGGAAAGACGGCCGGTGCCAGCTCCTACATCTAAAACTTTTTTACCAGCTATACCACCCAGTAACGGCACTAGCTCTCCCTGCTCAAAACTATTCAAATATTTTTCATTCTCATCATAAAAATCGGCGGCCAAATTGTAGCCATCTTCAGACGAGAGGACTTTGATTTTTTTTGACATATAATATTAGCCCTAAATATATTAGGATCATTGCCCAAAGCGGAAGCGATATATCTATCGCGCTCCAACTTTTATTACCAAACCAATCTACGATAATTATAACATAATTTAATCCCAAACCAGCCACCCAAGCGAGTACTTGCCCTAATGGGAAAAATAACCAACTTAAAATTAAAGCTAGAAAACCGAACAGCATCAGCCACGGCACGAGCCACAATACCAGAATATTTACTAGCGGCGCCACCAAAGACAATCTGCCAAAATGAAAAAGAATAATCGGCAAAGTGGCAAATATGGCAGACATGGTGGTAATTAAAATTTCCAAAAATGGCTTTAACAAGGATGAATCTTTTGGTTTTACTCTCTTAAAAATTACGCTCTCCAATATTGGCGACAAATACACCAGCCCCATGGTAGACAAAAAAGAAAGCTGGAAGCCAGCATCCCAAATTAAAACATAGGGATTAAATAACAACATAATTACCGCTGCATAAATCAAAGTTCTGCCCACAGAAGATAATCTGCCCCAATACCCGGCGACCAAAATTATACTGGCCATTACCCCCGCCCGCACCACCGAAGCCGTGGCACCGGTAAAAAATACAAAAGAAAAAATAAGTGACATCAAAAACCAAAAAGATTGACGACGCGATAAGCCGATATAAATCAAACAAACATTTAATATAGCAACAATTATACTTACGTTATAACCGGAAACGGCAATAATATGGCTAACACCGGTGCGAGTAAAATTATCAATCAAATTTTGGGGCATACCGCTACGACTGCCATATAATAACCCGGCCATCAGGCTGTTGGCCGGTTCTGGCCAAAGGCGGGACATTTGGTCTTGCACTAAGGATTTAAACCAAAACATTTTTTTGAATAAAAAATTGCCTTTGTTTACGCCTGTGGGATTTATTTTTGGATTACTACATACAGACCATATGCCTTGCCTGGCTAAATAATTTTTAAAATTAAAATTGCTATCAGCAAAATTTTCTGGCTCCTGCAAAGCACAACTTATATCCAATTCTTCTCCATAACTATACTGCGGATAAAGACGATTTTTGAAATAAATTTTGCCAGATACCGGTGTTTGCTTTTTGTTATCCGTCAAACTCTCAACATTTACTATATATTTAGCATTACTAAGACCGATATTTGGTTCCGCCGAAACCCACCCTCGCAGATTTACTTTTTGGCCATTATAAAATTCTATCCTGGTTGAATCGTGGTTTGAGATAGTAATTAAAAACCTAAGGCCGCCAGATATAAAAATTAAAAAACATAGTAATAAAAATCTTTGTTTTGAATTTTTCCAACATAAAATTAGAAAAAATATCGTAGTAAGAAATAAAATATATAGACTAAAAATTAATTTATTAGTGCCAGCAAAAGAAAATACCGCTATACCAAAGATAAAACAAAAACAAAACGTCAGAAACGTTTTGCTTTTTGAATTAATTATTCTTCGCAACCATTCCGGCATAATTCTAGACAACAATGCTTACCAACTTGCCTTTTACATAAATAACTTTCTTTGGCTCTTTGCCTTCCAGCCATTTTTGCACCTTTTCACTGGATAAGGATAGTTTTTTTACTTCTTCTTCACCTATTTCTGCGGACACACTTAATTCATCGCGTACTTTGCCATTAATTTGAATAGCTAGTGTAATAGTTGATTCCTTGGTTAATTCCGGATCGTACTTTGGCCAAGATTCTATTGTCAATGTTTTTTTGTTACCCAAAACACTCCAAACTTCTTCACATAAATGCGGTGCAAATGGAGATAATATTTTAAGAAGTGAGAAGTAATATGAAATCGGTAATTTTTCTGCTTTTGACATATCATTTACCAGCTCCATCATTGCAGAAATTGCGGTATTAAACCTCATTTCCTCAATATCTTCCCCTACCTTCTGAATTGTTTGATGCAAAGAGGTCTGTAATTCCAAATTTATTTTTTCTGTTTTCTCTATAACCTTTTCCTGCAAATTCCAAACTTTGTCCAAAAATCTTTTTACGCCTACCAGTCCATTATCGTCCCATTCTACTGCCTGATCAAACGGACCCATAAACATAATATAGGTACGAAGGGTGTCAGCGCCATATTTGGCTACTACTTCGTCTGGATTTACCACATTGCCTTTAGATTTACTCATCTTTTCCCCACCTTTGGCCAAAATTAGCCCGTGAGCAGTACGTTTTTTGTATGGCTCTGATACAGGCACCAAACCAACATCATGTAAAAATATGTTCCAGAAACGAGAGTACAACAAATGCAAAACAACATGTTCCATTCCCCCATTGTACCAATCTACAGGCATCCAATATTTTAAACTTTCTTGACTGGCAAATTCTTTATCATTGTGCGGATCGCCGTAGCGCAAGAAATACCAACTAGACCCTGCCCAGTTTGGCATGGTGTCAGTCTCGCGTTTGGCTGGACCGCTACACTTTGGACATTTGGTATTTACCCATTTTTCCATGGCGGCTAAAGGTGATTCGCCTGTGTCAGTTGGTTGATATTTTTTTACTTTTGGTAATTCCAAAGGCAATTCGCTTTCTGGTAATGGTACCCAACCGCAATCTGGACAGTTTACCAAAGGAATTGGTTCACCCCAATAACGCTGGCGAGAAAATACCCAATCGCGAAGTTTGTACCTGACAACTTTTTTTCCATAATCTTCAAATCCGGCTTTGGTATAATTTTCAATAATAGGCAGACCATATTTCTCGGCAAATTCTCTATCTCGATCATCGTCCGCAGGCACGGCCATTATCGCGCCGGTTCCAACATCTCCAAGCACATAATTTGTAATCCAAACTGGAATCTCTTTTTTATTCGCCGGATTTATAGCCACAACACCCGCTTCAATGCCGGTTTTCTCCGGATCTTCTTCACGCGAAGTTCTGCGTTTCGCCAAAGTTTCTTCTATATATTTTTCTACTTCTTCACTCGCCTGCCAGCCAACTTCCAACCATTTTTTTGCCAGTTCAGCTGAAACAGCCACAAAAGTGGCGCCAAAAATTGTATCCGGTCGAGTAGTAAAAACAGTAACGCTATGCTTGTCATCTGCCTGACCCGGGACCATTCGCAAAGAAAAAACAATTTCCGCACCTTCGCTTTTGCCAATCCAGTTTTCTTGTTGCACCCGAGCACGCTCAATATAGTCTACGTTTTGCAGTCCAGCCAAAAGTTTGTCAGCGTATTTGGTAATAGCCAACATCCATTGCTCTTTGTTTCTTTTTTCTACTGGCGTGCCGCAACGTTCGCAACAGCCATTTACCACTTCTTCATTAGCCAAACCGATTTTATCTTTTGGACACCAATTTATCGGCTGATTTTTTTTGTAAGCCAGACCGTGTTTAAAAAATTGTAAAAACAGCCACTGTGTCCATTTGTAATATTTAGGATTGGAAGTATCAACTTGGCGAGACCAATCAAAACTATAGCCAAGCATTTTGAGTTGACGAGTAAAATTGGCAATATTTTTTTTAGTCACTTCGGCTGGCGCTTTGCCGGTTTTGATAGCATAATTTTCGGTAGGCAAACCAAAAGAATCAAAACCAATTGGAAACAAAACATTTTTGCCTTCCATGCGTTTTTTACGAGCAATCACATCCATAGCTGTAAATGGACGCGGATGACCAACATGCAAACCTTCGCCGCTTGGATAGGGAAATTCAATAAGGCCGTAAAATTTTTCTTTGGCTTTATCTTCTTTGACTTCAAAAGTTTTGTGGGTTTCCCAATACTTTTGCCACTTCTTTTCAATTTTCTTTGGATCGTATTTTTTCACAAAAAATACATAATAATAACCTAATTATCTTACCTAAAACAAGATAAATAATCAACCCTATTAAATATCGCATATGCAGAAAATTTAACAGGGTAAAGATAAAATAAATAGCAGACATTAACGAATTAATGCCTGCTTACAATAATGAAACTAAAGAAATTGATGAGTTTACTGGCTTAAAGCTGTGGCTCCAATGGGCCTTACAGTATTTAAAAACTCAATAAAGTCACGCTCTGTACTCTCGCCATAACCAACCTTGGATCCGGCCACGAATAAATATACTTTTGTGGTATTAGCAATCAAACGAACATAGGCCGCATGGAACCGAATCGTTCCATTAATACCCGTAACATCCCAAGAAAAATAGACAAATTGCGCGTTGGGCTCAAGAGCAACTTGAGCATCATTTACAACAATATCAATCTGCGCATTATATGTAAAAGTGACAGGAGAAACTTCCGAAACATTTGCCAAATTATTTGTATGGTTTTCCAATATTCCGTTTCTAACTTTGTTCATCTCACCAACAAGGTCCCACCAATCTGGTTGGCTTACCTTTGCCAAATAGATTCTGGCGCCACTGTCTGGCTTTTTCATATCCCAGCAGAACTGTCTGCTGCAACTTGGATCATACTGAATGATCCAACTGCGGTTTGGCACTGATAGATGAAGATTATTTGGAACATCATCATAATCAAACGCGGCTTTTAACTCACTGTGGCACGCGATTGTAAAACATACGCAGGCAAGGAATGATTTTCTCATTTTTGACTCCTTGATTACGGTTTTGACGAGAAGTCTTCTGTCAGGTAATAGCCCTGAAAATTTTTTTTGACAACGAACTCTTTACTCCAAAGAACATAGCCGCCTGGAGAGGCATCGACTAACTTAAGCAGATTTTGTGCAAAAGCTTCATGCAACTTACCGACTTGTTCTGGCGTCATCGCAATACTATTGCACGGCGCTTCTTGCCAGGTCATATTTGGCGTTGCACTACCAAAACGAATTGGGACAACTGGTTCAAGCGTCTCGGTCAATAAAATACCGAGCGGCGGATTACCTTGTTGTTCACGCGCAAATATGAAGAGTATTCATCCATGAACTTAACACATTCCCGATAGCTGTATCCACCTCTTCTTCGAGATTAACAGCCTCTTCCTCTGGGGTTGGCTTAGGCAATTCGCTAAGCTTCTTGCCACGAATATCACGAAAAGCTTGTTTCATCTTTTCCAGCTCAGCTAGTTCTTCAGGGCTTGCCCCTTCCAAATCTTTGAAGTCCTCTCTCATCTCCTCTTCAAGTTCTTCGGCGGTTGTGCCTGGCAACATTACTACATCTTCATCTGGCGGAGGAATAGCGTCTATGTAGGCCTTTACCATCTCACGAGCAAGATCACGCGGATAAAGCGTAAGCAAAAATTCATATTTCGAACGAGCTTTTTCGCCTTCCGTCGGATCGTCTGGTGTGATTTCCATTTTGTTTCTCCTTGTGAATTAGGTATATACCAAAATATCATTTTAGTCAACAAAAAGACCCGCCTCTTAAGCGGGTCTAATATTTTAAATTTATGCTAAATGCTTGTCTATCATCGCTGCCAACTTTTCTTTCTGCACGCCGCCCACAATCTGATCTACCACTTCGCCATTTTTAAACATTACAAAAGAAGGAATACTTAAAATATTATATTTCGCAGATACTTCCGAATTTTCATCCACATTGCATTTACCAATTTTTATATTCTTACCTTCATATGCTTTTGCCAAATCTTCGACAATCGGACCCATTATCTGGCAAGGACCGCACCAAACCGCCCAGAAATCAACAAACACCGGAGTGTTTGATTTTAAAACTTCTTGATCAAAATTTGCTTCGGTAAAAACTTGCTCCATAAAAATAAAGCTAAAAAAATTAATAAAATTATTCCAAAATCAATTTCTTTTCTTTTTCTTCTTCGGTATAAGCTTCCAAAAGATCGCCGACTTCCAATTTTAATTTGCCGTCAAATTGCAGACCGCCCTCGTTGCCTTCTGGCAATTCATTTACAGCCTGTTTTCCAGATTGCAACTGACCAAGCTTGCCTGTACCGACAACTTCTCCTCCACGACGTACGCGTACCCGAGCGTCTTTTTTAATTTTTCCATCTTCCACCCGGCCGCCAACTATCATGCTATTTTTGGCAGTGCGGAAAATTGCCGCTACGCGCAATTTACCCAACTCAATAACAATTTTTTCTGGATTCAAAAGCTTTTTTAATTCGGCTTTTACGAAATCCAGGAGATCGTATATTACACTAAATTGTAAAAATTGTATATTTTTATCTTGGATCATGTGCTGAACAGTAGGCGCTGGAGAAACATTAAAACCACAAATTACTGCTTGAGCAGTTTCGGCTTTGGCTACATCATCAGACATCACATTACCCAAGCCTTTGCCAATAATACGCACACCCACTTCGTCGTTTTTTATTTTTTCTAACGACCCAATAATCGCTTCGAGCGATCCGAGCGTATCGGCTTTAATCACTAAATTTAATATTTTCTTTTGCTCTTCTTCTTCGCTATCAGCCGAAGCAGAAACTACTTTTTTCTCGGCGCCGGATTGTTTATTTCTTTTTTCTTTCAAATTTATTTCAGAAGCTGTATTGGCGCTGCCAACATCTAAAATATCTCCCACTTGCGGAGCAACTTTGAATCCCAAAATTCGCACTGGGCAGCTTGGCGGCGCAACTTTTAAATTTTCTCCTTTGTAATTTTTCATGGCGCGCACTTTGCCATAAATTTCGCCATTAACCACCAAAGGATCATTTAATTTTAAAGTTCCGGTTTGAACTAAAATAGTGGCTACTGGGCCCTCGCCTTTATCTACGTGAGCTTCAATAACTGTGCCGGCAGCAGCTCTGTCCGGGTTTGCTTTTACATCTTCGGCGTGTAAATCAGATACCAAAAGCAAAACATCTAATAATTTATCAATATTTAAATTTTGTTTAGCAGAGATTTCTACCATTGGAGTTTCTCCACCCCATTCTTCCGCCACTATATTATACTGCGCCAAATCAGCGCGGACTTTTTTTACATCTGCGCCTTCTTTATCAATTTTGTTTATAGCTACCACTACTGGCAACTTTACGGCTTTAATAATATTTATCGCTTCCACAGTTTGCGGTTTCACACTATCGTCGGCAGCTACTACAAGCACGGCAATATCAGCCACTTTGGCACCGCGGCCGCGCATAACAGTAAAGGCTTCGTGACCAGGAGTGTCAATAAATGTAAGAGGAGATTTTTCTTTTGTTTTTGGATTTGTCCATTCCACCTGATACGCACCAATATGCTGGGTAATACCTCCAGCTTCTTGGGCCATCACGTTGGTATTGCGAATCGCATCCAATAATTTTGTTTTACCGTGGTCAACATGACCCATGACCACAATAATAGGTGGACGTGGAGATGTAGCGTCAGTATTTAAAATGTTTTCCAAATTTACCATGTGTTCGGCTGGTTCTTCTTTTGCTTCTGTCTGCGCTTCGGTAACAGCAAAGCCTAGATCTTGGGCTACTAGCGAGGCAGTATCATGATCAATATTTTCATTTTGGGTAGCCAAAATACCGCTCTTCATAAATTCCATGATCAGTCTGGTAACTGGCACCTGTAATAAATCGGCCAACTCGCGAACAGTGATTTTGTTTGGAATAGAAACGGTGAGACCGCTACTTTGGCGAGCTTCTTTTTCTAATTCTTTTTGTTTCTGTTTTTCTTTTTCTTCTCTTTCGTCCAAAATAAATTTGATACGTTTCCATTGGCGAATAATTTGCTGGGCAATACGGTCGTCTACCTTTATCGCTTTGGCGCCAATATCAAAACCAAACTCAGGCAAAGTTTGCAAAAGTTTTTGTGGGTGAACTTTTAGTTGTCTAGCTAGTTCGGAAACGTTCATAACTAAGTTATAAAACTATGGAATATAGCGTATTATATAGAAAAAACACTGGAAAGTCAACTTTAAAACAAACAAAAGCCCGGCTATGACAGCCAGGCAGTTTATTAAAGAACTACTTAGACGAAGCCTCCAAATCTTGAATCTGCTGACGGATATATTCTTTAGCATCATCGGTCAAAGATCGATGTTTTGTAAGCATGTCCTTCAGACGAGAGCAGCGTTCATCTTTGGATAAATTCTGCCACAAAGGATTTTCTTTAATAGTCCTTTCGACATCACCTCTGTCTGTGAATTGTTTGCTTACCACAGCATTCTCCTTATTCTAACCGCGGAGCAGGTCGTGTAGCAGAACGAGATTTGGCTGGCGCCTCGGGCGTAATTGGCCGCGCCTCTGGAGCCGGAGATTCAGGGGTGCCACGCGCCCGCTCGATCTCCTGGGTAAGATTTTGAAATTCCAGCACATACATTTTACCTTGCGGCTCTGACTCTTTGGGACGCAAAAATTTTACCTTCACCATATCACCAACTTTTGGCGGCTCCATTGAGCTATTCCAGACAAATTTGTTGCAATCTGCCTGCAAAGCATCTGTCAAATATTCCAGATGAAAAATCTGCGTACATTTGCCTTTTTCGTCCCAAATTGGGGTGTCAATTGTGGTAACCGTATTGGTCATCGAGGCTGTTCTTGCTCGAAGATCTCTTGCCTCATCTTTTGCTGCCAAACATGATTTAGCACCGCCTATAATAGAACAAGCAAGTCCTAAAATAAAAACTACGGCCAGCACCTTCTCTGTTGATATTAGGATTGCTATCAATAAACTGAAAATACAAGCCGCGACACCTAACATACACAAAAATGCCCACATGTTCTTTCCTCCTTGTTGAACCGAAATCAAGCTAACAGGGCTGGTAGAGCTAAATATAGCACGCAGCCTGCCAGCAGCACTAGCCGACCAAGCGACCGAAAAAAATTGATGTCTTGTCCCAAAATGGACAAGAAAATTGCTAAAAAGATCAGCACGTAACTTGTGAATAGAAACAACATGTTTGTTCTCCTGTGTTTTGAAACTGTAAATAGCTTATCATGGTTAATAACCAGAGTCAATTAAATTAAAAAGTTAAATCACCTGTTGATAAAACGTCAAAAATATACTAAAATCATTTGCATGCAAGTTCCATATAGAAAACCAGGAAAATATAGCCAGATGAAATCCGATCCCCTTCTCACCGAGGGGAAAATTTTGGAATTAACAAATAAATTGGAGAGGCTAAAAAATATTAGCCGACCAAAAGCCGCCGAAGAAGTCAAACGGCTGGCCGAACTGGGAGATTTTTCGGAAAATGTAGAATACCAACTAGCCAAAGGAAGGTTGCGCGGTATAAATGATAATATTATAAAAATAGAAAACCAGCTAAAAAATGCCGTGGTAATTCCTACACAAAAACAGACTGATACGGTCCAGATCGGAAACACTGTTACAGTTGCAAACGAAAAAGGACAGACATCATTTCAGATTCTCGGCTCAGTAGAAACCAATCCCCAAAAAGGAATTATTTCTCATAACTCTCCTATCGGCGCCGCCCTACTCGGACACAAAATCGGTGAAGTGATAAAAATAAAAACAACCACCAAAGAGGTTGAATACAAAATTATCAAAATAGAATAGACTCCGTTGACCAGCCAATTAAATTATGATAGGTTTCTGTTAGATCTTTAGCTCTTCACAAAGTGAGGCAAAAGTGAGTGGAAAAATCAAATTTGTAAAAGATAAAAAGCGTTCTCAGCTTTTGAATACTCTGGGCATACCCTATGGCTTGGTGCTAGGCTTCAAAACTGGAGAAGCCTGGCTCGTACGCAGCCTTGAAGCGGGCAATGTCGCGCTTAATGACATGCTTAAACAAAAACTAATTACAGAAGAGGCGTCACAAGGACTGCTAAAAGAGATGTTGCTAGCTGGGATAGAGACAACGGAGAATGTAATTTACAAAATTCTGCAATTCCCTATACCAAACGACTTTCCCCCCTCATACAACTTTGATATCTGCGCTGAACCCAACTGCCCAAGACCATTAGTTCACGGCCATATCTGCGATAAAAACGGCAAAAACATAACAAAAAATGCGGTTGCCGTACTAACAGACGGCCTTGAAATATGCGAAGAATTGGCGCAACTTGGTGGCCAAAATACACTAGAAGCCATAAGACTGTTCCAGCATATGTCAGGCGCAGATATGCCTGCCAGTAAAGCAGACTGGTACCAGAGATACAAAACCCTGCCTGAAGAAACGCGTTTCAAATACGAAGATGCCAAAGGTAGGGCTGCTGTAAAGGAAATTTATGACCGTCTTCACCACTTGGAAAAAGACCACACTATAAATTAAGCTGACAAACAAAAACCCGCTCACATGTTGAGCGGGTTCTTAATTTAAATTATTTTTTCCCTCTTTTAAACATTTTCTTCTTCATTCCTTCCAATTCAACTTCTTCAGCATCCATTTCTCCTTCATCTTCTTCCATACGATCAACTTCCGGTGTTAGCATTCGTATGATTCTATCCAGCTTTATATTCAACATTTCAATTTGAGATTTAAGCTGTTCGATATTTCTACTGTTGGAATTATCGGTTTTTACAACAGTATTTATGACCTTATCGTCCTTGGCAAAACATTTCTTGCAAAAAACCGGCTTGCCCGGGAACGGACGAAATGGAACTAAACAATCCTCGCCGCAGTTGGCACAAACAGCCTCAAAGACTTTTTTCTCTTCAAATCTTGGCTTGCCAAAATTTTTTCTTTCTTCCCTTTTGCCTTTATAAAAATTTTTCATATATTTATATTAAATAAGCAATAGCGAAGCATACTCCTATTTGGGCAAAAAGTCAATTGGTTGACAAAATGCATAGCTGTACTACCCTACCCTATAGGAAGTAGAGGTAAAAATGACTTCTGCAGCTGATCATTCACAATTTACTGTAGCTATCCTACCTCTTGGCGATATTTACCCCAGACAAATTGAATTTACAGATTCAGTATTGAAAATAGAATTCAAAGTAAACACAATCATTCTGCCAAAAATAAAAATTCCCGAACAATACTTTGATGCTGAAAATAACTGTTTTAGGAGTCGCCAGATACTTGATTTTCTGTTTTCCCAGTTACCAAAAAAGGCTCAACGAATTATGGGGATTACAGAAAACGATCTGCGGTCTACAAATGGCCAGGTAGCTTGCGCCGGGCTGGCAGATATATGCTGCAAAACAGCGGTTTATAAAATCCCAACCAACCGGGATATAATTTACCAAGATGCTTCAACCTACCACCTGATAGCGCACGAACTCGGGCACACGCTATACTTGAAACATTGTAATAAAGAAAATTGCGCGATGAATGATAATGAGGTCAATCCTACATTCTGCGAGAATTGTCAAAAATGCGCAGATTATGAATTAAAGATCCGCCCTGGAAGCCTGGAAGACATGGCTTCTCTGGCAGAAGCGTTGCTCCACTATCGTTATTTTCACCAAGCAGCTTCTGTTTACAGAAAAATTATTTCCAGTTATCCCCACGAACCGCTTTATTACCAACGTTTAAGCATAGCTCTAAATAATGAGGCCGACAAAAAAGAAGCAACAAAAGCGCTGGCAGATCAATCCACAGAGCTTGATAATAACAAAGTGCATCTTTATTACAATTTAGGATTAATCTACCTAAAAACCGATCCAGAAAAAGCCAAAAAAGAATTTGCTAACGCAATCATGATGGCTAGAGACAAAAAATTTATCCACAAAATTATTGGCCAGGCGTATCGCCTAATCAACCACGATGCGGAAAAAACGAGCCTTCATTACCAAGAATACCTGCGTCTTGGTGGAGACGATCAAGATGTGATTGACTGGCTTATTAGCCGCAACCAATTACCAACATCGTAGCTCTTTAATTTATTACAATAATCGCCCCGTAACTGCGGGGCGATATTTTTTAAAATTAAATCTTTTTAGGAAAAAGCAAAGATAAGATTATAGACAATCCCAACGCGCCCATAATAATACCAAAAGAAACAAAAGAAGAAATATGCAGTTCAAATATGTCCAGCAACATCTTTAAACCGATAAACAACAGTATAAAAGCCAATCCTTTTTGCAAATGATGAAATCTATGCAAAACTCCTTCGATAAGAAAAAACAGAGCTCGCAGGCCCATGATAGCAAATATATTGGAAGTAAAGACAATGAAAATATTTTGCGAAATAGCAAAAACTGCCGGGATAGAATCCATAGCAAAAACTATGTCCGTGCCTTCAACAAGTAACATTACTAAAAATAATGAAGTAAAAAGAAACTTCCCAGTCTCTTTGCAAAAAAACTTGCCATTATGGTGATTGACGGAAAATGGCAAATATTTTCTAGCAAACTTGATAATTTTGTTATTATTAAAATCAATATGTTCTTCCTTTTTGTCGCCCAACAACTTGATGCCGGTATATATAAGCAATGCGCCAAAAATATAAAGCACCCAGTGGAACTGGCTTATAATAATTGAACCGGCTCCAATAAATATCGCGCGAAAAATTATGGCCCCCATTATTCCCCAAAATAATACGCGGTGATGATATTTTTCTTCCAGCTTGAAATAACTAAAAATAAGCATGATGACAAACAGGTTATCTACAGATAACATTTTCTCGGTAACATAAGCGCTAAGAAATTCTGCCGCCAATTCTCTGCCCAAAAATACAAATATCAAAAATCCAAAAGCCAGAGAAATGGCTATCCAAAACAATGATTGATTGAGCGCTGATTTTAGTTCTACTTTGTGGCTGGTGCGATTGAAGTATCCCAAATCAAGGGCCAAAAAACCAAAAACTATAATACCGAATAAAATCCACAAATTTTCTTGAGCAGTCATATAAAAGTTTAGGTATATTATATCAAACACAGACAAACTAACAAGTATGAGGTACCAGTGTATAGTACACCTCAAAGGGTGACAATATGATAGTCTAAGGGTGACAAAGGTAAACCCTAAACTATCTAATTGTAATCCCTATGGCAGGAAGTAAATTATCGGCTCCTAAAGAAATGAGAGCCAGA